>Ga0209211_10007355_pt1 | contig 15484 bp, 13 predicted proteins | sample RifGroA2_FD_183992 | JGI IMG/M metagenome (GOLD analysis project Ga0209211, IMG submission 183992) | Groundwater microbial communities from Rifle, Colorado, USA - Groundwater A2 (SPAdes) (version 2) | ecosystem: Environmental > Aquatic > Deep subsurface > Groundwater | place: Rifle, Colorado... | reverse complement strand
GGATCGGAAACAGCCGCACCTTTATTTTTTGAAATCGCAAAACAACTTATAGTATATTATAATATAAGCCCGACTCAGTAAAAAAATAACAAATGTCAAATTACTAATATCAAACAAAATTTTTAATGTCAAATATAAAATATTAATTAAGCATTATTATTTAATTTGAAATTTCATTTGAAATTAGGAATTAAAAATTAGAAATTTAACTATGCAAGAAATTAAGAATTTTTATCATTTATTCCAAGCCATATTGGCCAATTTATGGTATGGCTTTCCTAGTCGAGAGCTTAAGGTAATTGGAATTACCGGTACTGATGGAAAGACGACGACGACGCATTTAATTGCTCATATATTGAAGACAGCCGGGAAAAAAGTTTCCTTTGTTTCTTCAGTTGTTGCTTCTGGTTTTCATGTCACTACTCCTAGTTCGTTTGCTTTACAAAAACTATTGAGACAATCTGTTGACAATCATGACGAATATTTTGTTTTGGAGACAACTTCACATGCCTTAGATCAGAATCGGATTTGGGGAATTAATTATGAAATTGGTGTAATTACCAATATTACTCATGAACATTTGGATTATCACAAAACTTATGAAGAATATTTAAAAGCAAAGTTAAAGTTATTATTAAATTCAAAGGTAGCAGTGGTAAATAAAGATGATGAATCGTACGAGCTATTAAGTCAAAAGTTAAAAGTCAAAAGTCAAAAATACAATTCAAAATTCAAAAGTTCAGAACATTTCAAAGAATTAACAAAATTTAATCAATATAATTACTCGGCGGCGTACACAGTTTGTAAAGAATTAGGTTTGTCTGACGAGATGATTTTAAAAGCGATGAAGACGTTTCAGCTGCCGAAAGGGAGGTTGGATTTAGTTTACGATAAAGATTTTAAAGTAATTATAGACTTTGCTCATACGCCAAATGCTTTGTTACAACTGCTTCCGGAAATCAGAAAAAAATATCTGAAACAATCAGGAAGATTAATTCATGTTTTTGGCTCAGCCGGTTTGCGGGATTTTACCAAAAGACCTTTGATGGGTGAAGCCTCGGACAAATTCTCGGATATTATTATTTTGACAGAAGAGGATTACCGAACCGAAGATCTACAATTAATTTGCCAACAAATTGCCTCAGGAATAAAGAATAAGAATTATCAAATCATTCCTGATCGTCAACAAGCTATCAGTCAAACAATTAAGGCGGCTAAAAAAAATGATGCGGTCGTGATTACCGGTAAAGGCCATGAGAACAGTCTCTGCCGTGGAAAAATAGAGTATCCGTGGGACGAGTATGAAGCAGTTAAAAAAGCACTAAAAATATGATTATTTACGATTCTAATCTTAAAATTTTTATTTCTACTTTAATCAACGATGAGAGGTTTTTTGGTGGATTTGGAACAAAGGCACTGGGCGATGGACGAAAAGTGGAAAATATTTTTAATTTTGCTCAAATATCTATTCCTAATTTTAAAACAATTGTTATTCCGGAACAAATTCACTCGACCAACGTAGCGGTTTTTAATTCTAATTTAATTGATAATCTTGAAAGAATTTTAGAAACCGACGGGGTAATCACAAAAGAGGCTAATTCTATTTTAACGGTAATTACAGCCGATTGTTCGCCAATAATGTTTGTTGAAAAACAGCAAGGGATTATTGGAATTTCTCACCAGGGATGGAGGGGAAGTGTTAATAGGCTTGGGCAAAAAATGATTAAAAAAATTGTTGAGTTAGGTGGAAAAAAAGAGAATATTTTTGTTGCCATTGGACCTTCGATTGGTGAGTGTTGTTACGATATTGATGATGAGCGTTATTATCAATTTGTTGAAGAGTTCGATGGTTATTCGAAAAAAATTTTTCACCGTCATCAAGGTAAACTTCATCTTAATCTATCACTTTTAAACTATTTACAAATCAAAGGAATCGGTATTCCAGAAATTAATATTGATTATTTTCCCTTTTGTACCCGCTGCGATAAAAAACGCTTTTTTTCCTTCCGGCGCGATAAAAAAGAGGATTATGGGGAGATGATAAGTTTTATTGTTAGGAGTTAGGGTCGGACCCTCCTGGAGGGTCCGACCCTGTATAATTCAATATGATACTAAACCAATCCAAAGATATATTTTTCCTGGGAATCAAAGGAGTGGCGATGACGAATTTGGCGGTATTGTTGAAAAAAATGGGCAAGAACGTTAGCGGCTGCGATTTGAAGGAAGAATTTATTACCGACAAACTTCTTTTAGATAACAAAATTAATTGGACAGTTGGGTTTAACCCTGATAAACTTCCTGAAAAAACAGACTTAATAGTTTATTCAGCTGCTCATGGCGGAACGAATAATCCACTAATAATTAAAGCGATAAAAAATTTGGAAATTAATATCGTTTCTCAAGCTCAATTACTGGGAGAATTGATGAATCAGTTTAAAAATAAAATCGCGGTTTGCGGTTGTCATGGAAAAACCACCACTTCATCTCTATTGGTTTACGCTTTGGATAAATTAAGGCAACACCCAAGTTATTTAGTCGGCGTACCCTTTTTTACAGGACACCAAGGTGGGGATTTCCAAGAAAAAAAATATTTTGTAGTTGAGGCAGATGAATACGGCGTCAACCCGCCTCAAGATTTAACACCAAAATTTCAACTTTTGAATCCAAACTATATTATTGCCACCAACATTGATTTTGATCATCCGGATGTTTATAAAAATATTGAGGAAACCAAAAAGGCTTTTAAAAAATTTTTTGATAATAACAATCTTGGATCGACCGCGCCAAGATTGTTACTATGTGCGGATGATAAAAATTTAATGGATGTTGCAAAAAAATTAGCAAAAAAAAGTTATTTAACTTATGGATTTGATAAACACGCCGATTATCAGATCGATGACTGGAGGACAGATGAAGAAGGATCATCGTTTTCAGTTAACAAATTTATATATAAAATTTCACTTTTCGGTGAAAAAAATATTTCTAATGCCGTTGCAGTAATTTCTTTTTTGCTTCATCTGGGATTTTCCCAAGAAAAAATTAGAGAAGCGATTAAAGATTTTGTTGGGGCAGAAAGACGGTTTGAAAAAATTTATTTTAAAAATAATATTTATTTGTTCGATGACTATGCTCATCATCCGGCTGAAATAACGGCCACGATTAATGCGGCCAAATCCAGATTTAAAAACAGACGGATAATCGTCATCTTTCAACCTCATACTTATTCGAGGACAAGTAATTTGTTAGGCGAGTTTGCTGAAAGTTTATCGTTAGCCGATATTTGTTTGGTACTACCAATATTTGCCTCAGCAAGAGAAAACGCAAAAGACTTTAATGTTTCATCCAAAGATATTGTTGACAAAATTAAAGACAGTCTTAATAAAGACTGTCTTTATTCAGGCTCACATGAACAGTTAATTGATCAACTCAACAAAATAGTAAAACCGGGTGATGTTATTTTTACGATAGGAGCAGGGGACGTGTATAAGCTAAAAGAGAATATCAAATATCTAATATCTAATATCAAAAATACACCTAAAAATTTAAAAATTGAAAGAAATAAAGAATTAATCCAATTCAATACATTAAGAACATCGTCGATCGCGGAATATTTTTTAGAGGCAAAAACTAGGGAAAGTTTAATTGAGGGAAAAAAATTTGCTTTGAAAAACAAGTTGTCCTTATTTATTTTGGCCGGTGGGTCAAACTTAGCGATTGTTAAAGAAAAGATTCCCGGATTGGTAATAAAAAATAATTACGTTAAGTCAGAAATTATTAAGGAAACCGATAAATATGTTCAATTACTTGTTTCTTCAGGTTATCCTGTTTCAAAATTAGTTTCAGAAACCGTTGAAAAAGGTTACAAAGGTTTTGAGTATCATAAGGGACTGCCGGGTACAGTCGGCGGAGCTGTTTACATGAATTCAAAATGGACAAAGCCAGTGAGTTATTTTGGGGATAATTTAGAATATGCTTATCTTGTGGACGGTCGTCTACAAGATAAAAAAGTTGATAGAAATTATTTTAAGTTTAATTATGATTACAGTATTTTACAGAAAACAAAAGAGATTCTACTTGAGGCGGTTTTTAAATTAAAAAAAATTGATTCAGCAATTTTAAAAGAAAGAGCACAATCGGCATTTGAATATAGAAAAAAAACCCAGCCAATGGGGGTAAAAACTTCCGGCTGTTTTTTTAAGAATGTTAGCGGAAAGTCAGCCGGACAGATGATTGATAAAGTGGGTTTAAAGGGATTCTCGGTTGGAGATTTTTTCGTTTCACCCATCCACGCTAACTTTATTATTAATCGGGGCAACGGAAAAAACAAAGACTTATTGAAATTAGTTAGAATAATAAAAGAGAAAATAAAAGATAAATTTGGGGTAGAATTGGAAGAAGAAGTAATAATCATATGAACGATTCATACCTAATAAAAGGCGGGAAACCACTAAAAGGAGAAGTTATTTTATCTGGAGCGAAAAATGTTGCTCTAAAAACTATTATTGCCTCTTTGATGTTTAAAGGTGATGTGATTTTGAAAAATATTCCCAAAATTAATGATGTTCTTGATTTGATTGAGCTGATAAAATCTCTTGGCGTGAAAGCGGATTTCATTGAAAAAAATACCTTGATAATAAATAGCGATAGTTTGAAAAGTAACCGAGTTGAATTACAATATGGCTCTAAAATAAGAGTCTCTTTTATGTTATTTGCCCCTTTACTTCATCGATACGGGGAGTGTTTTGTTCCCAATCCCGGTGGCTGCCGGATTGGGGCTCGACCGATTGATAGGACTATAAACGGTTTAATAGCTTTAGGAGTTAAGGTTAATTATGATTCGGAAACAGGATATTATCAGGCAAAAATCATTAATAAGCCAAAAGGAAAATACCGTTTTGAGAAACCAAGTCATACAGGTACAGAACTTTTAATGATGATTGGATTAATGACAGATGAAAAAGTGGAGATTGATAATATTGCCAATGAACCGGAAATAGATGACCTTATTTTGTATTTGAATTCAGCCGGGGCTAATATAAAAGAGGAAAAAAATAAGATTACTATTAGCAAAAATCCTGAATTAAAACAAAAGAAAGCTTTTACCATTATGTCTGATCGAAATGAATTGGTAACTTATGCTACTTTGGCGGTTGCGAGTCATGGAAACATTATTATTGGTCCAATTAAGGAAAGTTTAATCGCTTCATTTTTAGAAATTATGAGGAAGGCAGGAGCTGGTGTAGAAAAAATCGCGAAAGATAAATTCAGATTTTTTTACCAAGATGGAATAAAGCCGGTCAATATTGAAACTTCACCGCACCCGGGATTTATGACTGATTGGCAACCAAGCTGGGCGATCTTAATGTTGGTGGCTAAAGGTAAATCAGTCATTCATGAAAGGGTTTTTGAGAACCGTTTTTCTTATGTTGAGGAACTTAAGAAATTGGGAGCAAAAATTGATTTTATTGATATAAAAGTAGAAAATCCGGAAAACTTTTACCATTTTAACTATGAAAAAAATAAAGAATATCAGCAGACTATCAAGATTCAGGGTGGTTATGAACTGCATAACGCTATTTTGAATATTGCTGATTTACGGGCTGGAGCCGCTTTAGCTTGCGCGGCGTTGCTTGCTAGCGGTGAAACAGTTGTCAATGGTGCTTCAATTTTAGAACGAGGATATGAAGATTTTGTGGAGAAAATAAAAAAGTTGGGTGGAGACATTAAGAAAGTTTAATTTGATAAAATAAGCTTATGAGAAAGATAAAAAACATATTGCTTTTGGCTGGCGGAGATAGCACGCGGTTTTGGCCGCTGGAAAATAAGCTTTTCTTTAGTTTTTTGGGGAAACCATTAATCCTTTTTCAGATAGAGGAATTATTGAAGTATGGCGAGCTGGTAACGGTTGTGGCCAATAAGAGTAATGCGACGACAGTTAAGAGATTGATAGATAACGTCAACCTTAAACCAGTTCAGATCTTGGTGCAAAAAGAAGATTATCCCGGGATGGCCGGCGCAGTTTTTTCTTCAAAAAATCATATTAAAGGTGAAGTCTTGATTATTAACGGTAGTGATTTGATTGATTATTCCATAATTTCAAAATTAAGTTTATTGATTAACCAAGAAAATAAACTAATTCTAATGGGTAAAAAAATCAATGAATATTTTCCCGGCGGTTATTTTAAATTTGCTGATAATAAAAAAGTGATAGAAGTAGTAGAAAAACCAGGAAAAGATAAAACTCCATCTTCCATCACTAAATTAGTTTTTGACTATTTTGCTGATATTGATATCTTGTTAAGTCATTTTCCCCAAATAAAAACAAAAAAAGATGATCTTTATGAGTTGGCAATTAATAAATTATTATCTAATGAATCGAAACAGTCATACTTTCTTTATGATTCATACTGGTATGCGTTGAAATATCCTTGGCACGTTTTAATGTTAATGAAATACTTCTTATCAACAATAACGAAAAATAAGATTTCAGAAACGGCATTGATATCCGAAAAAGCTATCATAGTTGGCCCGGTTGTCATTGGCGAGAATGTTAAGATTGGTGATTTTTGTAAAATAGTTGGCCCGACTTTTATCGATGACAATAGTGTGATTGGTGATTATTCTATCATCAGGGAAAGCCAGATCGGCCAGGATTGTTTGATTGGGTCATATACCGAAGTGGCTCGATCATACATTGGCAACAATGTTTTTTTACACCGCAATTATATTGGCGACTCGGTTTTGGATAATGACGTCATGTTTGGAGCCCAAGCCGTGACGGGAAACTTGAGATTTAACGGAGAAAAAATTTCTTCTTTAGTCAATGAGGAAAAGGTGGATACCAATATGAATAAATTAGGGGCAATTGTAGGTAGATTTTCTAAAGTGGGTATTAACGCAACGATTTTACCAGGGATTAAAATCGGTAAAAACACCTGGATTTCACCCGGAGAAGTAGTGAGATATGATGTTGACGATAAAACTTATTTAGCTAATGAAGAAGAGAAAATTAATTTAAAAGTTTAATTATTAAAGCTCGATACCGAAAATTTTTTAACGGAAAACAAAAAACCGTAAAAAATTTGGTATCTTCGCTTTTCAAAATATGAAAAAAATTACAGTCATTGGCGGAGGAACGGGAACATTTGTGGTTTTGTCAGGATTAAAAAACTATCCATTAGATTTATCAGTCGTGGTTTCAATGATGGATTCTGGTGGTTCAACCGGTAGGCTTCGTGATCAGTTGGGAATTTTACCGCCGGGCGATTTAAGGCAATGTTTAGTGGCATTATCTGATGCACCAATTCTTTGGAGAAAACTGTTTCTTTACCGTTTTGAAAAAGGCGATTTGGAAGGACATAACTTTGGTAATATTTTTTTGGCCGCTTTAGAGAAAGTTAGTAGTTCTTATGACGAGGCGATTGAAACGGTTTCTTATGTCTTAAAAACTAAGGGAAAAGTCATTCCTGTTACTCATGATAAGTTACATTTGGTAGCTGAATATGAAAATGGGAACAAAGTAACTAGTGAGGGTTTAATTGATGAAAACCATACGGAAAAAACACGGATAAAAAAAATCTACTTGGAGCCTCAAGGAAAAGCTAATCCCAAGGCGATAAAAAGTATTGAAGATTCTGATTTTATTGTTATTGGGCCAGGTGATCTATATACGAGTATTATTTCGGTCCTTTTGGTTAACGGCGTTGCCGAGGCGATAAAAAAAAGTAAAGCAAAAATTATTTACATTATGAATTTAATGACAAAATCGGGTCAAACTACAAATTATAAAGCTACCGACCATCTGAAAGACTTAAATTTTTATTTGAAACGTCAACCAGACTATGTTTTGATTAATAATGGTGATATTTCTTCTGATATTTTGGCAAGTTATCAGCGTTATAATGAAGTTGAGGTTGAAAATGATTTAGACAAAGACGGTTACCAAATAGTTGAAAAAGGTTTAATAGATGATAAAAAAATTGAAAAAAATACGGCAGATATTTTATATCGAAGTATTTTACGTCATGATTCGGAAAAAGTCGCGGAGGTTTTAGTTAGTATTTTTAATAAGGTCCGACCCTAAAGGGACGGACCTTTATATATATGCTTAAAAAACACACAATTTCTTTCAAGAATGCCTTTAACGGTTTAATTTGGTCTTTAGTAAATCAACCTAATTACCGGATTCATCTGTCTTTGTCACTGTTTGCAATAGGTTTGGGTTTTTGGTTGAAAATTTCTTACACTGAATTTTTAATAATTATTTTTTTAGTTACGGTTGGCTTAGTAATCGAAACAATTAATACGGCGATTGAATCGACAACTGACGCGATTGATACAAAAATAAGAGAAGATATCAGAATCAGTAAAGATGTCTCAGCTGCAGCGATGTTGATATATGCGATTGGAGCAACAATAATAGCGTTGATAATATTCGTTCCAAAGTTCATAAAATTATAAACATTAATTAAAAAGTCAAAAAGCAAAACTCAAAAGTTAAAGTAAAAAGTCAAAAGTTTCAAACTTTTTAATTTTGACTTTAATTTTTAACTTTTCAATTTTAACTTTTAACTTTTTTTATTATGTCAACATATTTGTTTGCAGTATTTTCTTCTTTTCTTTTAAATTTTATTTTAATCGTTCCTTTTATTAACTTTCTTTATCAATTAAAGTTTCAGCGTCAAGCACAAAAAACTAAGGACTTTTTAAATAGACCGACTCCAATTTTTGACAAATTTAATAAGGAAAAAAACGGGACTCCGGTTGGTGGAGGAATTCTTGTTTTATTGACAACAATTTTTGTTTTCTTCTTTTTTATTTTTATGTACTCGATATTCAAAAAGAATATTTTTAGTAACTATCCATCGGCATCAATGGAAATAATAATTATTATTTTTACTTTTCTGTCATTTGGAATTTTGGGTTTTTTGGATGATTTTAAAAAAATAGTTTCTTGGAAAAAAACCCAATTCTTTGGTTTGAGGTTAAGGCATAAACTTATTATTCAGCTAATATTATCCCTAATCATTTCATATTTATTATTTTTTAATCTTAAAATCGGTATTATTTATATTCCTTTTTTTGGCGTTTTTAATATTTCCTATTTTTACATTTTGTTTTCTACTTTTGTGATTATGGCTTTTGCCAATGCAGTCAATATTACTGATGGGTTAGATGGATTAGCCAGTGGAATTTTAATTTTTACTTTAATGGGATTTTGGGTGATTTCTCGCTCAATCCTTGACGTGCCAACTTCATTATTTATTGCCGCATGGCTTGGTGGGTTAATGGCATTTTTATATTTTAATATATTCCCAGCCAGAATTTTCTTGGGGGACACCGGATCGTTATCATTTGGAGCCACTTTTGCCGTCATCGGTTTAATCTTAGGTAAGGCATTCGCCTTGCCGATTATTGGCGGCATTTTTGTCATCGAAATTTTATCTTCTTTTATCCAGATTATTGGTAAAAAATATTTTAAAAGAAAGATTTTGCCAGTGGCGCCTTTTCATCTTTATCTTCAATCTAAAGGCTGGCCGGAACCAAAAATTGTCATGCGCTTGTGGCTGATCTCGATTATCTTCGTCATCTTCGGTTTAATGATCGCGTTTATGAAATGATTATTTTGGTGTGATAAATCACACCACTACTCTATAATATATTTATGACTTTGAATAAATTATTTATTCGTAATAAATTTTTTTTACCTTTAGTAACCATTCCCATAATCTTATCTTTTGTTGGCTTGATTTTTATTTTTGAAGCGTCAGCCGTCAATAGCTCCAGACAGTTTGGGGACAGCTTATATTATTTAAAATCACAGATGGTTTGGATATTCTTAGGTCTTATTATCATGACTATTTTTTCATTTGTTGATTATCACAAACTTTATTTTCTTTCATTTATTTCTCTAATTATTGCAATTATTCTACTTGTGGCAGTACTGATTCCGGGGATCGGTTCAACGGCCGGAGGGGCCAGACGTTGGATTGATTTTGGTTTTTTTAATTTGCAGCCAACCGAATTAGCCAAGTTCTCAATAATAATTTATCTATCTGCCTGGTTTACTAATAAGGAAAAAAAAAGGTTTTTGCCCTTTGTCACATTAATCGGTTTTTTAGTTTTTTTAATTATCCTGCAGCCGGATATGGGAACGGCGATTATTGTTTTTTTGTTGAGTTTGACAATCTATTATTTTTCCGGAGCTAATTTAATGGACTTTGTTATTATTTTCGGAGGCGCATTAGTCAGTTTTTATTTTCTGATAAGAACATCACCGTATCGGCTCAACCGCTTATTAACTTTTTTCAATCCGGCCATTGACCCGTTGGGAATTTCTTACCATATTAATCAGATTTTTGTTTCTTTGTCTTCTGGGGGTCTTTTTGGCCGGGGATTTGGTGCTTCCCGTCAAAAATATTTATTTTTGCCGGAAGCCCATACAGACTCGATCTTTGCTATTATTGGCGAAGAATATGGTTTTATCGGGGCCTTAGTTTTGATAAGTATATATTTTGTTTTTATTTATAAAATTTATCATTTAATAAGGTTGGCGCCCGACCGGCTTTCAAAATTAGTGACCATTGGTATCTTTGCTTTTTTTAACCTCCAATTTATTATTAATCTGGCAGGTATGGTTGGACTTTTTCCTATTACCGGCGTACCTTTGCCATTTCTTTCCTATGGAGGTTCGAATTTGTTAATCTCTTTTGCTTTGATTGGAATAATGCTGAACATAGAAAAGAGAGTGAAGGTATAATAAGATAAGTCAAAAGCTAAAAGTTAGAAGTCAAAAGTTAAAGTTAAAATTAAAAAGTTTTCTAAATACTTCAAATACTTTTAACTTTTTACTTGTATTTTTGACTTTTGCCTTTTGAATTTTGAATTATCATATGAAACTATTAATAACAGGTGGCCATCTCTCACCGGCTTTGGCTTTGATTGAAGAACTTCGAAAAACCAAAAGATTTGAAATTGATATAGTTTTTGTTGGTCGCAAACATCCGCTTGATAGGGAGCGAACTTTGTCATTGGAATATAAAGAAATTAACAAAAAAAATCTTACCTTTATTTCAATTGAAGCCGGCCGACTAACCCGAACTATATCTGTTTCTTCATTAATAAACATTGTTAAGATTCCTTTAGGTTTTGTTCAAGCCTTTTTTATTATCAACAAAGAGCGTCCTGGTTTAATTATGTCCTTTGGCGGTTATTTGGCGCTACCTATTGTCTTTTGGGGGTATGTGTTTCGGACTCCGATTTTTACTCATGAACAGACAGTTAAACCTGGTTTAGCCAATCGATTAATCGGTTTTTTTTCCAAAAAAATCTTTGTGGCTTTTGAGGAAGTAAAAAATAATTTTCCAAAAAATAAAACCTATGTTTCCGGCAATCCGGTCAAACCGTCAATTTTTAAAATTGAAAAAAAACCTTTTGAGATAAAAAAAGACCGACCGGTAATTTATGTTACCGGTGGATCTTTGGGTTCGCACAGCATTAATCTTCACATAAAAAAGATAATTATTTCATTGTTAAATAGTTACATTGTTATTCATCAGGTTGGAGAAACCAAAGAATATCACGATTATGAAGACTTATTGACTATTAAAAATCAATTGCCAAAAGAATTACAGTCCCGGTATTTTTTAGTTAAACATTTTTTTGATGATGAGGTCGGTTATATATATAGTTTGACAGATTTGGTGGTTGGTCGATCCGGCGCCAATACTTTTTTTGAGCTTTTAGCTCTAAAAAAACCGGCTTTATTTATTCCTCTACCTTGGTCTTCAGGCCGGGAACAGCAACATCAAGCGGAAATCTTTACTAAGGCCGGCTGTGGTGAAATCTTTCATCAGATAGAACTAAGTGAAAAATTACTACGTTTAATTTCTCAAATGATCGGTAAAATAGATTATTACCAAAATAATTTTAAACATTTATCCGGTCGATATAAAAAAAATGTCTCGAAATATCTTATTGATGAAATTTTTAAACAAGCTTAAATTTTTTCTGTTTTTTTCCTTTCTTTGTTTACTATTTTTTTCTATTCTATTTTTTATTAATCAATTTTTTCTGATAAAAAAAGTTGAGTTAATCTCCGATAAAAAATTTTTATTAGCTAATAAAGACGACCTGATGAATAAAAATTTAATTTTCATCAATCAAGATAAAATCGCCAAAAAAATTATCCTAGAAAATTCTCTATTAAAACAGGTGATCGTAGACAAAGTTTGGCCCGCCACTCTCAAAGTAACCGTATATTTTTACGATCCAATGGCCGCCTTAATTGTCAATCAGGGTTTTTTTAATCTATCGGCTGATGGACGAATTCTTTCAAAAATAAAAGATGGTCAACCGTCCTTACCAATTATCAACTATTATCAAAAATTAAACAGTAACTCTTTTCAAACCGGCGACTGGATTGATTATAAAGATATTAAGCAAACATTATTTTTTATTGATAAATTAAGGCAAATAAATTTAAGCCCATTGACTGTTGATATCAAAGGACAAGATATGTTAGTATTTAATTTAGTTAATGACCAACAAATAATTTTTAGCAATAATAAAGACAAAAATGTCCAAGATCATCAATTAAAATTGATTATCAGACAGTTTAAAATCGAGGGGAAAGGGTTTAAGAAAATCGATTTGAGGTTTGAAAAACCAATCATACAGTTCTAATAGATAGAATCGGACGGAGTCAGATAAAATCGGATAGAATTAGATAAAACTGATTGCATCAAATTAAATCTGATTTCATCTGATTATATCTAATAAAAATTATGGTAGACAATTTAATTTGCGGAATTGACATAGGTAGTTCAAAGATTGCCACTGTTGTGGGAATGACTTCTGAAGAAGTAAACGAACTAAAGATTATTGGTTTTAATGCCACTTTGGCTTGCGGGGTAAGAAAAGGATTAGTCGTCGATATTAAAGAGGCGACTGAAGCAGTCGAGGATAGTGTCGAGAAAGCCGAAAGAATGGCCGGTCATAAAATTAATCGAGCTTACGTGGCGGTTGGCGGACCGCATATTTCCTCTTTAAATTCGCATGGAATCGTCGCCGTCTCTAATCCTCAAGGAGAGATTAATGAAGATGATGTGGCGAGAGTAATAGAGGCGGCCAAAGCAATCTCTCTTTCTTCGACCCGTAGAATTATTGAAGTTATACCCCGTGATTATATTGTTGATGGCCAGTCGGGAATCAAAAATCCGATTGGGATGAGCGGCGTGCGGCTTGAAGTCGAAACCCATATCATTACCGCATCGGCCACTAATTTAAAAAACCAAGAAAGAATTTTAGGTGATCTAGGAATCGAGAATCAAGGATTTGTTTTTTCCGGATTGGCATCGGCCGAAGCGGTACTCACCAATACGGAAAAAGAATTAGGAATCGTTTTAGTTGATATAGGTGGTGGAAAGATTGATCTCTCAATCTATGTTGACGGAGCTTTATCTTATTCCTCCTCAATCCCGATTGGGGCCCGTCATATTTCCAATGATATAGCAGTGGGCCTGCGAGTTTCTCTTGACTCAGCGGAGAAAATAAAGATTTTTTTAAGCAAAAGTTTAACCGGCAAAAAAAAAGCCTCTCAGATTAATTTAAATGAACTTGATTTGCCAGAGAATCTAACTGAGGTATCTTTAAAAACCTTAGTCGATGGTATCATTGCTCCTCGATTAGAAGAAATTTTTAAATTAATTTTTGAAGAAATTGAAAAAAGCGGGTTTGGCCAACAAATTCCGTCCGGATTAGTAATTACCGGAGGCGGCGCATTAACAATCGGAATGTTGGAGACGGGAAAAAGAGTCGTCGGTTTACCAATTAGATTAGGTTTTCCGGAAAAAGTTTCTGGCCTGGTTGACGAAGTCATGGATCCTCAGTATTCAACAACAGTTGGCTTACTTTTATACGGACAAAAAAACAGCTTGGTTGATAAAGATAATTTTAAAAATTTTGGTAAAATATTAAAAGATTTTAAACTAGGAAATTCAGTTAATAATTTAAAAAATTTTATTAAACAGTTTATACCGTAAGAATGATCCTAATCAACGAATGTATCCGAATCTACAAATATTCGTTGATTAGGATTAATTAGTAGATTAGGATAATAATTATGCTTATAAAACCCCGAGCTGGACAGGCGGCGCGAATAAAAGTCGTTGGTATTGGTGGTGGTGGCGGAAACGCTCTATCTTTTATGGTCGCGGAGGGTGGAATTAATGGGGTTGAATTTATTGCTGTTAATACTGATGCTCAAGCTCTTCTCAACAATAAATCCACGATAAAGATTCAGATAGGTGAAAATTTAACAAAGGGATTAGGATCGGGCGGAGATCCTGAGGTTGGTCGCCAGGCAGCTGAAGAGTCAAAAGAGAGACTAAAAGAAGACTTATCAGGAGCGGACATGATTTTTCTGAGCTGTGGCGAAGGTGGCGGGACTGGTACGGGCGCATCCCCGGTTATAGCAGAAATCGCTAGAGAAAGTGGCGCCTTGACAATTGCCGTGGTTACTAAACCGTTTGAATTTGAGGGAAGTAAGAGAAAATTTTGCGCGGATGACGGCATTATGAAGTTAAAAGAAAAGGTGGATACTTTAATCGTCGTTCCTAATCAAAGAATCTTAAGTATTATTGATAAAAAAACGCCAATTTTAGAAGCATTTAAAAAAATTGATGCGGTTTTACATCAGGGCGTAAAAGGAATTGCCGAGTTAATTACTACTCCAGGTTTGATCAATGTTGATTTTGCCGATATTAAAACCATTATGCAAGGGTCAGGGACGGCTTTGCTGGGAGTGGGAGTCGGCAGTGGTGATAAGCGGGCGATTGCCGCGATCAAACAAGCCATTTCTTCGCCGCTTTTGGATATCTCAATTGAAGGAGCGCGGGGAGTGTTGTTCAACGTAGTGGGCGGACAAGACTTGACGATGGCCGAGGTAGATGAGGCCGCTTCAATCATCGCAAAATCAGTTGATCCGGATGCTGATATTATTTTTGGCGCCGTCATTGATGATAAAATGATGGATCAAATCAAAGTGACGATTATTGCCACCAAATTTGATGATAACCGCTTAAAACTATTCCGTTTCAAAAAATCTGAAGAAGTTGAGAAAGGACCCGCCTTCGTTAAAACTTCGGCGGGCGAGAAAGTTGATTTAGAAGAGGCAAATGAGGAAGAGTTTATTGACGACGATTCTTCAGAGTTTGATATTCCCGCTTTTCTTCGAAAGAAATAAACAAATATTTTTCTTCTTCTTATATTATAATAATCAAATATGTTTAAATCCGTAAATTCTAATGAAAACTTTCCTGAGATGGAGAAGAAATGGCTAAAGCATTGGTATGAAAAAGGAATTGATAAAAAATATCAAGAAAAAAATTCCAAATCAAACAAATATTTTTCCTTCCTAGACGGACCAATTACCGCTAATAATCCCATGGGAGTTCACCACGCTTGGGGTCGAACCTACAAAGAT
>Ga0209211_10007351_pt1 | contig 15491 bp, 19 predicted proteins | sample RifGroA2_FD_183992 | JGI IMG/M metagenome (GOLD analysis project Ga0209211, IMG submission 183992) | Groundwater microbial communities from Rifle, Colorado, USA - Groundwater A2 (SPAdes) (version 2) | ecosystem: Environmental > Aquatic > Deep subsurface > Groundwater | place: Rifle, Colorado... | reverse complement strand
CGGACGCATCTCTACAGTATTTTCTCCCACCGTAACAGCGCCTAAATTTCCTTCGAGAAAAATTGGGATTGGATCCATTTTAAAAAATATTTTACTATTAATTATTTTACTAAGTTATTACACTATTTACATAGTCTATTGTTATTTAAAACTTTCCACCAGATAATAACCTATTTTTTGGTCGGAGTGGGCGGACTTGAACCGCCGGCCTCATCGTCCCGAACGATGCGCGCTAGCCTCTGCGCCACACTCCGTATTAGAAAAATACTACCAATAAACCAATACTACAAATACTACCAATGAATGATTAAATAAACAAATAATAAAATAATTAAATTACTGTTTTCCGCTGGCCGGCTTGAGCTCGGCATGCTGGCGCTCGGCGGTTTTTTTTGGAGAGAAAATACTTCTACGGATTTTTCCCAGAGGGATGTTACCCTGTTGTTTCTGTCGTCTTTTTTCCTGTTCTTTTCTTTTTTTCTCTTGAGCCAAATATTCTTCCTGTCTCTTTTTTTGTGCTCCTTCCATTTCTTTTCTTTCTAAAGATTTTTCATCTTCCCGTTTGACAATTTGAAATAGCCGATTTCTTAAAGCTTCAGCTTGAAGCTTATCCTTGTCTTGAAATTTGTTTTTTAGTTTTTCAAAATCAACCGGAGTATGGTTTTTGCCACGCTTAACCTCCGAAGTTCTTGCTTGGTTTTGCTCATTTCCTCCAGAAGTTTTGTCAAAAGGGTTTAGAGTTTGGGCGACCGATTTAACAGTCTTTTTGGCCGTTGATGACCCAAGTTCAACCAGTTGTTCAAATGTATCTTCGAGGATACTATTTTTAGGCATAAGCAAAATTTCTAATTTCTAATTAACCTAATTGACCTAAAAAATGTCCAAGTTCCAAATTGGGAATTGGGTTTTATTTAGATCAATTAGAACAATTAGGTTAATTTATCAAATACCTAACATCGCTTTCCCTTTCTTACTCATCTTCTCCATTGACCAGGGTGGATCAAAGGTCAGTTCTAAAGAAATATCTTCTTCTTTAACACCCAGTTCTCTTATTTTTTCTTTGACCTGTTGTTCTATTTCCGAAAATAAAGGGCAACCGATAGTTGTTAATGTCATCACCACTTTAATCTTGTTTTTAATGATTTTTATTTTGTAGACGAGACCTAAATCAATAATTGAAACATTAAGTTCGGGATCCATCACTTCAGAAAGTTTATTTTTTATTTGCTTGGTGGTTAATTTCATAAATGTTATAATGATTATAATTATTATAACTTTTATAAAGATTAAAACCATATGAGTTCATACAAACTTCACTTTATTCCTTTAGGCGGTATCGTCGGTGTTACTAAAAATATGTATGTTTATGAGATCTATAATGACGATAAACTCAAAGACATTGTTATTGTTGACTGCGGGATTGGTTTTCCTCAGGAACAGGAATTAGGGGTAGATTTTGTTATTCCAGACATCAGTTATTTAACTGATAAAAAACAATATATTAGAGCGATTTTAATTACTCATGGTCATGAAGATCACACTTCAGCCCTACCTCTTCTTTATGAAGACTTAGGCCGACCGCCGGTTTATGCCAGTTTGCTTACTTCAATTTTTATTGAGAATAAATTTAAGGACAGACATAAAAAAATCCAGGTCAATCGAGTTAATTTTAATAAAGAATACTCTTTTGGCGATTTTCGCGTTTCTTATTTTAAAATGACCCATTCTATTCCCGACACCACTCATATTTTAATTCAGACACCGGTTGGAACAGTCTATCATGGATCTGATTTCAAACTTGATTTGACACCACCTTATGGACCGGGCCCGGATTTTTATAAAATTACTAAAGCCGGTCATGAAGGAATTTTATGTTTATTATCCGACTGTCTGGGAGCCGAGCGAGAAGGATTAACACTGTCTGAAAACATTGTTGGCCAAACCTTTGAGAATGAGATGAGAAAGACTAAGGGCAAATTTATTATGACAACATTTTCTTCCAATATCTCTCGGATACGTCAATGTGTCGATGCGGCCATCAAATTTAACCGGAAAATCTGCTTTTTGGGCCGATCAATGCGGGAAAATACTAAATTAGCCGCCAGTATTGGTTATTTACCAATACCGGAAAGTCTTTTTATTAAAGAAGAAGAGGTTAATCGTCACCCCCCGGGAAAAATCTGTTTGATTGTAGCCGGATCACAGGGTCAGTATGGATCAGCTTTATCAAAGTTGGCCGATCGACAAAATCTTAATATAAAGATTAAGTCCGGTGATAAAATAATTTTCTCTTCCGATCCGATTCCCGGAAATGAAAATGGAGTTTATGCGACGATTGAACAGTTGGTCGAAGAAGGTGCCGATGTAGTCTATTCAGATATTGCCGACCAACTCCATTCATCCGGTCATGGTAATCAAGAAGATCTTAAATTTTTGGTGAGATTTACCAATCCAAAATATTTTATTCCTATTGGCGGCACAATAAGGCATCAACGCCAGTATGAGAATTTAGTTGAACAGTTAAACTATAACAAAAGAGACGTTTTTTCTTTAAATGAAGGTGAAACGGTTTGGTTTGTTAAAAATAAAGCCTATTTGGGTGATAAGATTGAGACAAAAAATATCTATGTTGATGCTTATGGAATTGGAGATGTTGACAGCATTATTCTTCGAGACAGAAAAACTCTGGCGACTGATGGAGTTGTTTTTGTTTTATCAAATGTTGACAATAGTGGACTATTGCTTGGTCAACCAAAGATTGTTTCCCGCGGTTTTATCTTTGAAAAAGAAGAGAATAGATTATATTTAGAAGCAATAAAAATAGTTGAAGGTATTTTTAAACCAAAGGGAGGGAAAGTCATAGGGTTAGGAAACATGAAGCGGGAAATAATAGAAAATCTGGAAGAGTTTTTTAGAAAAGCGACCGGAAAAAAACCATTGATTGTGGCAGAAGTAATACAACTATAGAATTTCTAATTCCTAATTACCTAATTTCTAAAAAATGATCAAACTCCAAGTTCCAAATTAGTCATTGGTTATTTTTTAGGTCAATTAGAACAATTAGATCAATTAGGTTAATTTATTATGTCATCATTGCCAAACAGTCTCAAAAACATTTCCCTCTTTTTAGAGCGTCTTCCTGGAATCGGTGAAAAGACGGCTAATCGATTAACTTTTTTTTTGCTTAATCTACCCGATGAAGATTTAAAAGAGTTTGCTGAAAATGTAGCTACCTTAAAGCTAAAAACAAAGCTTTGCAAAAAATGTTTTAATTTCACTGAAGATGAAACATGTGAAATTTGTCATGATCAAAAAAGAGATCAATCATTGATTTGTGTTGTAGAAACGGTTTTAGATTTACTTTCTTTTGAACAGGGAAGAATTTATAACGGAATATATCACGTCCTTCATGGAAAAATTGATCCGTTAAATCGGATGGGACCGGAGGATATTAAAATCAAAGATTTAGAATTTAGAATTCAGAATTCAGAATTAAAAATCAAGGAAGTTATTTTGGCGACGAATCCGGATATGGAAGGAGAGGCAACGGCGATGTATATTAAAAGCAAGTTAACGGGTTTACGAGTTAACGAGTTAAAAATCACAAGGCTGGCTTATGGCCTGCCGATGGGGGCCAACCTTGAATATACTGACTACATGACCTTAAAAAAAGCGATTGAGGGAAGAAATAAATTCTAGCTAGAGGATCACCTCATATATCGTTAAAATAATCCTTTCTCAACAATCTAAAATAGTATTTTTGTAGGTTATAAGCGATTGACAGAAAAAATGGCAATTTGTACAGTTGATTAATCGGTTAGTTAAACTGTCTAATTGATTAAATGATGTTACAAATTGATCAATTGATTAATCGATAATACACATGGTTAATTTAACAAAAAAATATGTTGATGAAAAAAAGTTGGTTAAAATTAATCAGTTAATGTTTGAGATTTTAAATAAGGCAGAAGATAAAGAAGATTTTCTTGAATTGATAAAAGACATTCTTTCACCCCCGGAGCAACTGATGGTTGCCAAAAGGATTGCGATTATTTATCTTCTTTTGAAAGGTGTCGACCATTCTACAATTGCAAAATATTTAAAAAGTTCAAGAGCGACCGTCGCCAAATTTTCCTTGCTTTTTTACGACAAAGAAACAAAATTAATTGGAGTAATTGGCGACTTATTAAATAATGAAAATATTAGTCATTTTTTTGAGGATCTATTTGCTGACATATTAATTCATCCGGGACTCAAAATTGGTCACTGGCAGATGTACTGGGATCATAAACGTAGACAACGGGATCGAGAGATGGTTGACGCCTAACTGTATCATCGTTTAATCGATGATACAAAGTGTGCAATTGATTAATCGGTTGTACAGTTATAAATGGGAAAGAACGTTTGGAAATAATGTTAAAGCAGTTTTTTTAGCTCTTTTTCTATCAAAGGGGCGATGGAAATTTCATTAAGTTTAGAAAATTTTTGTTCAGATTTTAAAGCGATGGTATTACTCATAAATATTTTTTCGATGCGACTTTTTTCAAGAATTTCAGCTGCTTTAGGAGAAAAATCATGATGGACAACACAAGCAAGTACCCGCTTAGCACCTCTTTTTAGACAAAAATCAGCCGCATGGACTAAGGTTCCGCCTGAGGTAATAATATCATCGACCAATATGCAGGTTTTATTTTTGACTTTTCCATATAAATTTAGAGCTTTTGATTGATGAATTTTATTTAGATTTCTTCTTTTTTCAATCACGGCAATGTCCACTTTGTTACTATGAAAAAAGTTCTCTGCAAAAATTTGTGCCCTCTCTACTCCTCCTTGATCCGGGGAAACGACAGCCACTTGCTCAGTGTTTTTATTATTTTTGAGATAATGAGCCACTTCCCTGCCTAAAATAGAAAATGTGGAAAGATTTTTAAATGGAATTGAAAAGATCCCCTCAGTTCCATCATCGTGAAGATCAAACGTATAGACTTGATTAAATCCGATAGTTTCAAAAAAACGAATAACAACGTTAACGGAAACAGATTCACCAGTTCGATGTTCACGATTCTGCCTGGCATAACCAAAGTAAGGAATAAAAGCAATAATTTTTTTTGCTTCCATCCGTTTTAGGGCATCGGCAAAAAAAAATAGTTCCATCAAATGAGTATCGGTTGGATTAGCAGTAGGTTGTATAATAACACAAACATCATCTTTTACTTTTTCTTGAATAGTTACTCTTATTTCAGAATTATCAAAGCGGGTAACTTCTGATTTTGAAATAGGTATTTTCAGCAGTTTTGACACCTCAACCGCTAACTTAGGATTGGCAGAACCAGAAAATAATTTGAACATATAAAGTTTAGCCTTGCTGTTGACTTGATATCTCTATTAATTTTTTAGCAGCCAGTTCTTGAGTTTTTTTAACCGCCTCGTTGACCGCTTCGGCAATTCTATTTTCCACAATTCCGTCAACTTCAATCGATTCAATTATTTGATCACCGCGGATTATGATTTTAACACCATTTTTTTCCACCACGACTTCCTCCTGTTGTAAGGCGGCTTGCATTTTTTGCGCCTGTTGTTGTAATTTTTGCAAATCTCCTAAAGCTCCAAAGGGGTTTAGCATAAGAATAAATTAGTTCTAATTTTTAATAGTTTAAGTTAAAAGTTAAAATTTAAAAGTCAAAATTGAAAGTCAAAATTAAAAAGTTTAAAACTTTTGACTTTTTACTTTAACTTTTGATTTTTGCCTTTTGACTTTTGAATTGAAACTATTTTTCCCCTTCTATCTTATTGTAGAACTCGATAAGAGCAATTTCAACAGGTAAAGAGTCAATAGGCGTATTTCTTAAACTTTGATAGGCTTCAATTAATAATTTAATTAATAATGATATTTCGCTTAGAGTCAAGGAAATTTTTTTTCCATCATCTGCTTCAACTCCATTTTTAATAAGAAGCTCCCGATGTAAATCGCTCAGAATATCCTCAATAAGACTTTTAAAATCCCCGCCATTTTGAGAAAATTCATTAATCCAATTAAGGGTTTTCTTTAGATCTTTTTTTTCTATGATTTCCATCAAGTCATTTTTTCCTCGGATTCCTAAAAATTTTTCTAATTCTTCCGTAGTTTTAATTTTTTGAAAAGCTACTTCTTCAAGAATCTTAGCGGCGTCACGAAAAGAATTTTCACTATGATGGGCGATTAATTTTAATAGATCTTCGTTAAAATTCAGGCCCTCATTTTTAGTAATTCTTTTTAACATCGAATTTATATCAGTAATTTTTGCTTTTCCAAAATTAATCTTTAAACAACGGGAAACAATAGTTTTAGGAAGTTTTTCCAAATTAGTGGTCGCCAGAATAAAAATAGAAGTTTTTGGTGGTTCCTCTAAAGTCTTAAGTAAGGCGTTGAATCCTTCCGTTGTTATCATATGGGCTTCATCAATAATAAAGACCCTGAAACCTCCGGACATGGGAAGAAAAGAAGTTTCGCGAATCAGACTCTTTATTTCTTCAATTCCGCGATTGGAGGCAGCATCCATTTCAATCACATCGGTAAAAGAAGATAGAGAGATGCTTTGGCAATTGACGCATTTGTTGCAGGGCTCAAAAGAGTTGGGATTATTAGGGGGATTGGGGAGATTGGGGGAAAATTTATTGTTTAGGCAGTTAACGGCTTTGGCAATGATTCGAGCAGTTGAAGTTTTTCCGGTTCCTTTTTGTCCAACAAAAAGGAAAGCGTGTGGCAGAGTTGAAGACGAAAGTATTTTACCTATCATTTCTTTGACTTGGTTGTTATCAATCTCCTTAATCGTCTTGGGGCGATATTTTAAGTAAAACATAATATTATCCTAATCTACTAATTAATCCTAATCTACAAATATTTATAGTATTCGTATACATTCGTAGATTGGGATCATTTTAACAAGTTATCAACTCCATGCTTTATCAGTTCATTAATCATTTCATCTACTCTTTTATTGCGTTCAGCTGCAAGTAGAATAACTAACGGATAGCAAATAACTACTTCCCCCAATAAAATTTCTTCTCCATCTGTTTTTTCATTATATGGAAAAGACAAAACTGGCAAAGTTTCTTTTTCGTTTTTATATTTCTCCGTTAGACTTTTCATTTTATTTTTTCCCACAAAAACAATATTCAAAGAATATTGAGAAGCTAGCTGTTCTTTTTCGAATATATTTCCTACAAAAAGTTTTATCTTTTGACGATTAATCTTGTAACGTGATGAAGTAACAATATTAATCATATTCTTTTATATATTTTTTTAAAGACTTTTTTGTGTTTTGAAAAACGATTTTTTCTTCTTTCCTTTTCTTCTTCCTTTCTTTTCAAGGATGGTTTTTTATAAAACTGTTTTTTTCTTAAAGTATCGACGATTTCTTCATCAATAAAAGAACGAGTAAACTTTCGAAACATACTGTCTTTTGATTCGCCTTTTCTTTTTATTACTAAAACCATAAATTATACGCCTCCTCCCAAATATAAAATGTCAAATGACAAATGTTAAATGATAAATCAATATCAAATAACAAATGTTTAAAAATTAAAAATTTGATATTTAAATTTGATTTGACATTTGAATTTTATCATTTGTCATTAACCATTTTATCTTATGCTCTTAACTATTTCAATGATTTTATTTAATGATAGTGACGTTGGAATAAGTTTTGGATTTCCTGATGAACCGTTAAGAAGCATATGTCCGGAAATATGAAAAAACCAACTGCCTTTTTTGTCAATTTTTAAAATTTTTTCATAAACAGGTTTTAAGTTTAATTTTTTATCAGGTAATGTTTTAATTCGGGTGAACCCCGCTTCCGGATGACGTCTGACAACCAAGGAGAAGCCTTTTTTTAGAGCTAATTTAACTGTTTCTTCGTTTTTAGTTTCAATGGCGAGTGATTTACCTAGATATGACCGAAAAACAAAACCATTTTTTATTTCTTCTTCGGCATTGACTTTATTTTTAAAAACGACTAATACAGCATCTAGTAATTGGAAAATAATTTCGATAAGTTTTGTTTCTTCGCGATTAATTACTTTTAACCCATCAACAAGCTGACGAATCATAAAGTCATAGCGGTCAGAATCAGGTTCAAAATAAAATACTTCAGCAAAATGATCAGTTGAGTTTACGTATTCAACAATTTTTTCTATGGGTTTAATATCTTTAAAATCTATTAAATCCTCCTTTAACAAGTATTTATAAACAAGTTTGGTAGCTGATACATATTCATTGATTTGATGATGGTCAAATTTTCCAAGTCCGGTATCAACATGAATAACGTTTTTATTACTATCAGGCAATTGATTGTCCAAAGTTGTCCCTGATGGAACTAATTTTATTTGGGCGTTACCCCAGCCGGTGAGATATTTTTTTATTAACCAGACAGATGCAATCGCGTCTAAATCGGGAGAAAGATGAGTGACAATAGTTTTCATAAAAAATTGACCTAATTAACCTAATTATTCTAATTGATCTAAATAATACCCAATAACCAATATTGGGACTTAGACATTTATTAGGTCAATTAGGTTAATTAGAAATTAGAAATTTAAGGATCTCATCTACACTAAGAATTTTTGCTTCCTTTTCATCCCTTTTTTTAAACTCAACCTTCTCCCCTGTCCTTTTTGAAACTACTAATCGAATTGGAATTCCAATTAAGTCGGCGTCGGCAAATTTTTCTCCGGCCGTGACTTCTTCCCGATCATCGAAAAGGATTTCAATGCCAGCTTTCAATAAGCGATTATAACAGTCATAACATTTATAACGCGTTTGTTCATCCTTAAGATCCAAACCAAGCAAGTGAACTTTAAAGGGGGCGACTGTTTCCGGCCAGATTATGCCTTTTCCGTCATGATATTTTTCAACAATAGTAGCCATGGTTCGGCCAATACCTATTCCATAACAGCCCATATAATAAGGTTCTTTCTTTCCGTCTTTATCAATATATATGGCATTTTTCATTTTTTTTGAGTAGTAATAACCAAGCTGAAAGATGTTCCCGACTTCAATTCCTTGTTTTTCAATAAGGCGTTGTTTACCGTCTTCAGTCAGATATCCTTCTTTGACAAGAGCAATATCGCCTTCAATATCACCCTTGTAATCTCGGTCAATATTCATATTAAATAAATCACGATATTTTTTATTAGCTCCGCCGTAAGCATTCTTGATCGTTCTTAAAGAATCGTCAGCAACGATGATTAATTTAATATTCTTCTCTACAATTTTTTTAATACCAACCGGTGAAATAAATCCAGGTTCACTGTTAATTTTACTTCTAATTTCAACATCGGTGGCATGGCGGAGTGAGTTGGAACCACTGAGATGTTTTAATTTAATTTCATTAACATCAAAGTCTCCCCGAATAATAGCCAGGATAAAACGATTATTTTCATCAACATACAAAACGTCTTTTATCTGCTGCCAAAGAGGTTTGTTGTGCAATTTAACGCCGTCTTCCATAGTTGTTCCTCTCTGAGCCTCAACTTCTTTTAGTGGTAACAATTTTTCATTAAGATTTTTATTTTCTTTATAGAATTTAGTGATTTCTTCATGAGCGGAATATTGCTCATCTTCACTGACAAAAAATTTACTTTCTCCAATTTCCGATTCAACCACAAATTCATGACAGTAGTCACCGCCGATGTAGCCATTGTCTGATTCAACGACGCTGGTCTTTAATCCCAATCGATCAAAGATTTTTTTATAAGTATTCCACATATTTTGATACTCTTTTTTAAACTCTTTTTCATTAACATCAAAAGAATAAGCGTCTTTCATGACAAATTCCCGGACGCGCAGTAATCCCCCGCGGGCGCGCAGTTCATCTCTGAATTTGGTTGAGAATTGATAGATATTGAAAGGCAGATCTTTATAGCTGATCTGGAATTTGCGCACCACGTCAACAAACATCTCTTCGGCCGTTCCGCCTAAGGCAAAATCCGCTCCCCGCCTGTCTTTAATGGTTGTCAGTTCAAAGCCGGTGGTTTTAGTTCGATTAGTTTCTTGCCAAAGTTCCAGAGGATGAAGAACGGGAGAGATCATTTCTTGGGCGCCGGCATTGTCCATCTCTTCTTTAATCACCTTCATGATTTTTTGTTGAACGATTTGGCCCAAAGGAAGAAAAAAATAACGACCGGCGGTTGATTCGCGGATAAAACCGGCCTGATAAAGCAGTTTATAAGAAGTTATTTGCGCTTCTTTTGCTGCCTCCCTAACCGTTTTTCCGAAAAGTTTTGAATAAAGCATGAGATTAATTATAATACAACAACGATTGATTAGTTGATATTAATTATTTTTTAAGATAGTGATCAAGGATAGTTTAATGTTATTCCCACTGTTCCTCTGTGTATTACAGAGTAGTTATTAACTATGACCAATTCATGATCCGAAACTAATTCCGCGTGTCCAGTTTCGTTCATATGTGGATAAAAAGGTAGGCAAGCATCAGATAATACACCAGCCGTTTTCTTATAGAGTAATTCACCGATTGTAGTTTGATGTAAAGTTTGTCCACATACCCCGCATTTTAGTTCCACCCTCTCTCCCGACCTATAAGCTTCTGGTTTTCGCAGTTCTCTTAGTGCCATATATTTAATCGTTATTGTACTTCTTCTTCTTCTTCTTGTCAAGGCCATTCATACAATATTTATTGTTGAGACAGTCTAAGGATATACTTTTGTAGGTTATAAGCGATTGACTATAAATACGCATTATTAAACAATCGATTAATGATCGTTATTAGACGAAGAAAACCTAACCGTTTAAAGAATTTTGATTATTCGTCATCGGGATGGTATTTTGTTACAATCTGTACCCAAAACAGAGAATGTATTTTTGGAAATATCATTAACAATAATATGATTTTAAATAAATATGGGGAAATTGTTAATAGATATTGGTTGAAATTACCAAAACATTTTAATAACGTTGAATTGGATGAATTTATTGTTATGCCAAATCATGTCCATGGGATAATTATTATACGAAATTCAAATCAATATGTAGGGAACGACCACCGTGTCGTTCCCATAAATAATAATCAGGTCGGACACGATGGTCCGACCCTACAAAATACCCGTCAACAACAATTATTATTTCGTATCGTTCAATGGTTGAAAACAATCACAACAAACATTTATATTAAAGGTGTCAAAAACAATCAATTTCCACGTTTTGATAAACGTATTTGGCAAAAATCATTTTATGATCACATTATTCGCAACGAATATTCGTTAAATAGAATCAGGCGATATGTCAAAGATAATCCTAGGAATTGGGAAGATGACAGAAATAATATTAATCGTTTATCTATTCCTAAATCCTAACTTATCTAATATCTTACCCAAAGTTTCCATCGGGCCTGAGGTGTAAGTATCAATGACCAGTTGGTAATATTTTGGGTCGAAAAAATTATAGTTACCGTAATATTTTTTCCATTCACGAAAGTTAGTATCCTCTCTTTCTTTAATATATTTTTTAGCCATATCAACGGAGATTTTATCTCGATTGACGACCCGATCAATTCTTAAAGCATCGTCTTTACATACAAGAAGAACTCGAAGAGTATTTTTCATATTTCTCGCAAAAAAACCAGCCAACCAAGCCTCTATAACATAGTGGCCATTTTTTAGAAGTTTTACTGTTCTTTCATCTATCATATTATGAATTTTTTTGTCAGCCAGACTGGCTAAAGGTTGGACATATTCTTTAGCAAAATCACGAAGAATCTGGCCGCCAGAGGTAAACTTCCAACCTTGGGGCTCAAGGTATGGTCGAAGATTGTCTAAAAGAGTGTTTTTTCCGGTTGAGATACCGCCAGAAATAGTGATGTTTTCAAATTTTAGATTCATAAATAATTCTATGGGCACGCTCCTAAATAACATATCCAATTATTTAGGATTGCGGCCCTTTGTGGCGCGAACATGTTATGCGCCCTATCTAATTAGTTTAATAATATCATTAACTGTGATAAGGGCGGCTAAAGATAATAACATTATAAATCCAATGAGATTAGTATATTTTTCAATATTTTTATTTGGCTTTTTTTTGGTAAAACCCTCATAAAGAACAAAAACCAGTCGGCCGCCGTCTAAGGCAGGGAAAGGAAGAATATTTATAATCGCCAGATTCAAAGATAGAAGGCCAAGAAATTGTAGGAAAGCATTTCCGCCAAACCTTATTGCCTGTCCGGCCAGGTTGGCGATTCCCACAGGACCGGCCACATCAACATTAAGTTTTTGAAAAGTTATCAGTCCCAGAAGTAATTTTCCCAACTCTGAGACAATTTTAAAAGTAATATTAGAAGCTTCGATCAAACCATAATAAGGAGCAGTGTACCAAGGATATTTTTTCTCGATTGACGAAGTTATAGCAATTCCTAAGGGGCCTTCTCCAACAGGCGGATTAATTCGGGGTGTAAGGTTAATTGTTAATTGTTGATTGTTTCTTTGAACAAGCAGACTGATTCTTTGTCCGGCGTATTTTTGGGTTAGGGTGATTAGGGAGTTTGAAGAGGTTAGGGGGATTAGTCCGCCTTCGCCAAGGCTTCGGCGAGACGAAGGAGGAATAAGCTTTAGAATGGTATCTTTTTCTTTAAGACCGGCGATTTGGGCCGGTGAATTTTTAGTTACTTTTTCAATGATAACTTTATTGGTTGGGACGGCGATACCCTGGGTGACTAGGTATGAAAAAATAAACCAACCCAGTAAAAAATTGCCGATGACCCCTCCTAAGATAATCAAAGTCTTTTGCCAAGGCGTTTTATTAACAAACATCCTATTGATGTTTGTTTTGTGTAATTCATCGTATTCCTCACCGTATAATTTGACAAATCCTCCCAGCGGCAGCAAGTTAATGCTATATAAAGTTTCTCCTTTTTTTACACCAAATAGTCTTGGCGGTAGTCCGATGCCAAATTCTTCAACTTTGACACCAGTTTTTTTAGCAATAATAAAATGGCCAAATTCATGAACAAGAACAAGAATAGTTAGAATAAGGAGAAAAATTAAAATTGTCATAAACTAGTCTATAAAGTTTATAAAGTCTTTAAAGTCTATAAAGTACTTTACTTTACGGACTTTACGACTTTAAGGACTTTAGACTTTTCTAGACTTCCCTAATTTCTTTTTCTTTATTTTCTTTAATAACGTTTATTTCTTCCATAAACTTAGTTGATTGAATGTCAATTTCTTTTTCCTGACGATATTTTTCATCTTCACTCATTTCCTTTTTTTCAAAAGAAGTTTTAATTATCTTTCTCACATCGTCACGTTGATTTCTAATCGTCACTTTTTTTTCCTCAACTTTCTCGCCAACGATTTTGATATATTTTTCTCTTTGTTCGCTGTTAAGAGATGGAATTCTAATAATAATTTTTGATCCTTGGACGGCCGGGGTTAGTCCTAAAGGTGATTTTAAAATCGCTTTTTCAATATCTTGAAGAGTCGATGGATCAAAAGGAATAATCGATAAAGATGAAGGTCCATCAGTCATGATCGTTGCTAGTTCCAACAATCTGAGTTTAGTTTGACCGCCATAAGTTTCAACACTTAAGTTTTCCACTAAAGAGGGAGAGGCACGGCCGGTACGGATAGACTTTAAATCCTCTTTTAATGATTGAATTGTTTTATTAGCTTGTTGACTGAAAGTAGAAATAATATCCATATGAGCAAAATTACAAATGTCAAATAACAAATGTCAAATCAAATCTAAATATCAAATTTTAAATATTAAAACATTAAATATTGGTTATTGATTTATCATTTAACATTTATCATTCATTATACTTCCCAACGGATAAATTTTTCTATTTTAATATTCTCTCCAAACTTTAAAACAGCCTCTTTGATTAAGTCATTAATTTTTTTTGAGGGATCTCTCATATACTCTTGATCAAGAAATTCTTCATTAGTTTCGGCTCTAAATGAAGCAACTTGCATAGCCAGTTCTTGACCTAAAGTTTGAAAGTCTTTATTTCCGGAAACAAAATCTGTTTCACAGGCCAGTTCGATCAGAGAAGCGATTTTTTTGTTGTGATGAACGTATGAAAAAATTGCACCAGCCATTGTATTACGTTTTAACTTGTCTTTGGCTTTAGCAATCCCCCATTTTTTGAGTAACTTTTTTGCGCTATCAAAATCATTTTTACCTTCTTCAAGGGCTCGTTTACAGAGAGAAAAAGAAATACCGGTTTCTTCCCGAAGTTGTTTTAGTTTTTTAATGTCATACATAAGAAAAATCAAAAGTTAAAAATCAAAAATCAAAATTACAATCCAAAATTAAAAAGTGATTTGTGTCATCCCCGTGAAGACGGGGATCCAGGAAATTTTAGTCTGGATTCCCGCCTACGCGGGAATGACAACTAATTATTTCTTTGTTGTTTCATTTGCCTTTACTTCTTGTCCTTTGAGATAACTATTAGCATAGGCTTCAATAATTTCCCTCAAAAAATATTCAATTGAAGTAGCTGAGTCGTCGTTGCCGGGAATTGGATAGTTAATTGGATCGGGATTAACATTGGTATCGGTGACGGCGACGACTGGAATTTTCATTTCTCCTGATTCTTTGACAGAGTTTTTTTCTTTCTTGATATCGATAACAAAAAGGGCATCCGGTAATTTTTTAAGATTGGCAATTCCTCCGTAAAATTTTATTAGTTTATTTAACTCCTTATCTAATTTAACTTGTTCGTGTTTGACAAATTTGCTCCATTCCCCTTTTTCTTTTTCCTCTTTCATCGAATTAAGTTTTTTGACATTTTTGATAATCATTTCAAAATTAGTCAAAAGACCAGCCGGCCATTTAGTATTAATAAAAGGAAGATTATTTTTTTGACATAGTTCTTGGGTTAAATTGGAAACAATTTTTTTAGTAGAGATAACAAGAAGAACTTTCTCATTTTTACCCAGTTCGCTCACAAACTGTTTTGCTTTTTCAAGATAGTCAACTGTTTTTGTCAGATCAATGATTGAGACTCCATTTTCAAAAGAATAAATATATTTATTGTCCTAGATGGGCACCTGCGGCAAAAAGCTCTTCAACTTTTTTATCAATTTTTGTCATAAGATAACTATTATAACAGTTATAAAGATTATAATTTGAGGGATTTTAAGAAGGTTTTGAAATCACCATTGATTTCTTTGTGTTGAAGGGCAAACTCAATGACGGTTTTTAGATATTCAAATTTGTTGCCGGTGTCATAGTATTTACCGTTTTCAATAACGACAGTATAAACGGGAACTCCCTCTTTTTTAAGCAGATTAATGGCATCTGTAAGCCAAATTTCTTTTCCTTTTCCCGGTTTGACTTTTCTCAATGCGGAAAAAATTTCCGGTGGTAAAATATATCCCCCATGGGTAGCAATATTGGAAGGGGCTTCATCAATTTCCGGTTTTTCGACAATTTTATTTATTTTATATACATTATTTTCTACGTGAGTCAGATCGGCAATTCCATATCTTTTTAG
>Ga0209211_10007350_pt1 | contig 15492 bp, 16 predicted proteins | sample RifGroA2_FD_183992 | JGI IMG/M metagenome (GOLD analysis project Ga0209211, IMG submission 183992) | Groundwater microbial communities from Rifle, Colorado, USA - Groundwater A2 (SPAdes) (version 2) | ecosystem: Environmental > Aquatic > Deep subsurface > Groundwater | place: Rifle, Colorado... | reverse complement strand
TTCTTCAGGCTTGCGGGGTTCAGGGGCAAGGTCACGGCAGGATGGCGGCATTGCAGAAGCCGGCATTATGAATGAACAGGACATGTCCAGGGTGCATCCGGCGACAGCGCAACGTCCGCGCCGGACGCCGGACTGTTGCCGATCGAGGCCTTGGGCCACGAATAAGGCCGTCATCATCTTTTGCGGGGCGCGGTGGTAGTCTTCGCCATCCCCACTCGATTGCGGACGCGCATTCATGGCCGACGAAGTCGAACTCAAGCTCGCCCTGCCGGAAGCCGCGCAGCGCCCCTTCCTGCGCCATCCGCTGTTGCAGCGCGCCGTTGCGCGCAAGACCGAGCGCCTCATCAACCTCTATTACGACACGCCGGCGCAGGAACTGCGCAAGCGCGGCATTGCCCTGCGCCTGCGCCGCCAGGGGCAGCTCTGGTTGCAGACCGTCAAGTGCGCGGGCCGCTCGGCGGCCGGGCTGACCTCGCGCCCGGAATGGGAAGGCCCCTACGCCGGGCAATTCGATTTCTCCGGCGTCGATGCCGCAGAGGTGCGCACCTGGCTGGAGCGCGACAAAATACGCACGCGCATCGCGCCGCTGTTCGAGACCAATTTCCTGCGCACCACCTGGCGCTTCGAGCCGACGCCGGGCGTGGCCCTGCTGCTCGCCCTCGACCGCGGCTGGATCGCCGCCGCGGGCCGCCACGAGGCCATCTCCGAACTCGAAATCGAAATCGTCACGGGCGAGCCCGCGCACCTGTTCGATCTCGCCCGCGAAATCGCCGGCCGCATTCCCCTCGCGCCCGCCCTGCTCTCCAAGGCCGAGCGCGGCTACCGCCTCTTCCACGGCACGCCGCCCGCACCCGTCAAGGCCGGCGCCATTTCGCTGCATGCCGCCATGCCGCCGCTGGCCGCCTTCCGCACCATCGCGCTCGCCTGCCTCGAACACTTGCAGCACAACCACGAGGGGGCGGCGACGCGCGACGATCCCGAATACATCCACCAGATGCGCGTGGCGACGCGCCGCCTGCGCGCGGCGCTGCGCCTGTTCGCGCCCCTGCTGCCGCCGGACCTGGCGGCCGCCCTGCTGCCGCCGCTGCGCGGCCAGATGGCACTGCTGGGCGCGGCCCGCGACATGGACGTGCTGCTCGCCGAAATCGCCGCGCCGGTGATGGCAGCGCTCGCCGTCGAACCGCGCCTGGCCGCCCTGGTCGGCCTCATCACCGAACGCCGCCACCGCCACCGCAACGCCGCCATGCAGGCGCTGCGCTCGGCGCATTTCGGCCAGCTCGTCCTCCTCGCCGGCGACCTGCTGCACCGCCCCCCCTTCCATCCGCCCGCGGCGGCGGGCGAGCAGACCCTCGCCGCATTCGCCGACAACCGCATCCGCCGCCTGCGCAGGAAAGTGCGGCGTCTCGCTTTGGCGGCGAACGTCGACGATCCCGTCTCGCTCCATGCGCTGCGCATCGGCGTCAAGCGCTTGCGCTACGCCCTCGAATTCTTCGGGCTGCTGGCGCGCGGCAAGTCGTGGCGCACCAGCGTCGGGCACCTCACCCGCCTCCAGGACGCCCTCGGCCAGATCAACGACCTCGCCAATGCCGGACGCATGCTCATGGAATGCGCCGGCGAAGACGGCCGCCTGCGCGAGGCCGTCGCCCTGATCGGCGGCTGGCACGGGCCGCGCTACGCCGCGCTGCTCGGCGCCGTGCCGGAGGGGCTCAGGCAGTTGCACAAGCTCAGGCTGCCGCGGTTGGTGAAACGCAACGGTACTCGGGAGCCTTTATGAAGAACATGGACCTGATCCTCTGGCGCCACGCCGAAGCCGAGGAAGCCACGGCCGGGCAGCCCGACGCCCGACGCCGCCTGACTCCTCGCGGCGAAAAGCAGGCACGGCAGATGGCGCGCTGGCTGCACGAACACATGCCCAAGAAACTGCGCATCCTGGTCAGCCCGTCCGAACGCACCCAGATGACCGCCCATGCCCTCGGGCTGCCCTTCGAAATCGAAGACAGGATCGGCATCGGCGCCGATGCCGCCGACCTGCTCGCCGCCGCCGGCTGGCCCGGGCAGGGCGGCGCCGTCCTCATCGTCGGCCACCAGCCGACCCTCGGCCGCGTCGCCGCCCTGCTGCTCGCGGGTGAGGAAGCCGACTGGACCGTCAAGAAGGGCGGGCTGTGGTGGTTCTCCAGCCGCGGGCGCGAAAATGGGACGCAGACCGTGCTGCGCACGGCGATCAGCCCGGACTTGATCTGACGCCGCAGTACCTTCATATTGGCCGTGACATTCATCCTGCCGCAAGCCATGATCGCCATTCCAGCCATCTCCCGCTTCAAAGCCGCGACCATCCACCTGGCCCTCAGCGCCGCCATCGCCGCGACCACGCTGGCTGTAATGCTGACGCTCTGGTATCCGCCGCCGCTGTTCCAGGCGATGGGCGGCACGGAGCTCGCCATACTGATCATCGGTATCGACGTCGCCATCGGGCCGCTGATCACAGTGATCATCTTCGACACGAAGAAGAAGGAGTTGCTCTTCGATCTCGCCGTCATTGCCGCATTGCAGCTTGCCGCACTGGTCTATGGCATATACGCGATGCACGCCGGACGCCCGGTATTCGCCGTCTTCGTCGAAGACCGCTTCATCATCGTCTCGGCCGCCGAACTGGAAGCGGAGGCGGTGGCGAAAGCCCAGCGGCCCGAATTTCGCACGCTCTCCCTGACCGGGCCGCGCTGGGTAGCAGCAGATATGCCGACCGACCCGCAGGAGGTGCGGAATATCCTGTTCGCCGGACTCCTTGGGCTCGGCGCGCAAAATTTGCCGCAGTATTTCGCGCCCTACGGGGAGCGCAGCAGTCAGATTCTCGCCCGCTCCCGCCCGCTCGACCGACTCGCGAAAATTTCGCCGCAGGAAACTGCGCTGATCGACAAGGCACTGGTTCGTTCAGGACGCACGCGCGAGCAGGTTCGCTTTCTTCCCGTGCTGACGAAACACGCGCAGTTGATGGCGCTGATCGACCACGGCAGCGGCGCCCTGATCGAAGTCGTGACGGTCGATCCGAGCGCGGCCCGGCTGCCGTTCAAGGGGCCATGAGTGCCCTGCGCCGCAATACCTGCCTGCCCTGCGCTGGTAGCACGGAAGGCTCGTCATGCACTACAATCTCCGGATAGATCATCGTGGTGAAAGGTGCGATATGTTGTTCGATTGGTTCGATGCGCGCGAGGCCACCCAATTTGGCAGTTCGCTTGCCGACTTTCTGGCGGAACGAATTCCCAACAAGTCTCCGAAAAAAGCCCCCGAGGCTCTTGCCAAACTATTCGCGCAGATCGAGAGCTTCAAGCAATCCAACAAACTCAACATGTACAAGAAGGCCAAGTTGGGCAATGCCTTCAAGTGGAAGCTGATCGACCACGGGTACACCGATGAATTCATCGAGGAAATGACAAAGGAAGTATTGCTCCACCTTTGAATCATGGGTAGTTTGACTGAAACCATCGACGGTCATTCTTCTTGGCCAGTTAATCCAAGCAAGGTTTCTCGGCCAGTAGGACGATGCGAGACGTGACGAATTGCCTGCGGGGGTATCCAAATGTTTAAAGACCGTTCCGTGTTGGTCACAGGGGGGACCGGTTCGTTCGGACGCAAGTTCATCCGTACCTTGCTCGATCACTATAGGCCAAGGCGGGTCGTGGTGTTCTCGCGCGACGAACTCAAGCAGTTCGAAATGCAGTCGGAATTCCCGGAAGCCGCGATGCGTTTCTTTCTTGGCGACGTGCGCGACCAGGAGCGCCTGGTACAGGCGATGCGCGGCATCGACTTCGTCGTCCATGCCGCCGCGTTGAAACAGGTTCCCGCTGCCGAATACAATCCAGGCGAATTCATCCGCACCAACGTCAACGGCGCGGAAAACGTGATCCATGCCGCCATCGATAACGGCGTGCAGAAGGTCATTGCGCTCTCTACCGACAAGGCCGCCAGTCCAATCAACCTCTACGGCGCCACCAAGCTGCTTTCCGATAAGCTTTTCGTGGCGGCCAACAACATTGCCGGCAATCACCCCACGCGCTTCGCCGTCGTGCGTTACGGCAATGTCGTCGGCTCGCGCGGCTCCGTCGTGCCTTTTTTTCGCAAGCTGATGGCAGAAGGGGCTGCGGACCTGCCGATTACGGATGCCCGCATGACACGTTTCTGGATCACCCTGCAGCAGGGGGTCGATTTCGTCATCGACGGCTTCAACCGGATGTACGGTGGCGAAATCTTCGTGCCGAAGATTCCCTCGGTGCGCATTACCGACTTGGCGACGGCGATGGCACCGAAGCTGCCGCATCGGATCGTCGGTATCCGTCCCGGCGAGAAACTGCACGAACTGATGATCTCGCGCGACGACAGCCTGCATACCATCGAATTTCCCGACCACTACGTCATCTGCCCGTCGATACGTTTCATCGAGCAGGGCGATTACATGAGAAATGCGGCAAACGAGGTCGGGCAACCGGCAGAGGCCGGCTTCAAGTATTCATCCGACCTCAACCGGCATTTTCTCGATCTCGACGAGATCAACGCCATCAACAGCAAGGCATGATGGCGTACCGTCCTCAAGGCACCGATGAGCCAGGCAATTGCAACTGAAACAAAGCGCGCTCGATCATGAAAAAAATAGCAGTCATTCCGGCACGCGGGGGCAGCAAGCGCATCCCGCGAAAAAACATCAAGAGCTTCTGCGGCAGGCCCATGATTGTCTGGGCCATCAGCAAAGCCCAGGAGTCGAAACTGTTCGACCGCATCATAGTTTCCACCGATGACAATGAGATAGCTGAGGTGGCCGGAAAGTGGGGCGCCGAGATTCCGTTTATGCGGCCCAAGGAGTTGGCGGATGACCTTACCCCCACCGTCCCGGTCGTAGCTCATGCCATCAAGGCGTGCATTGAGCTTGGCTGCCAGGTCGATTACGCCTGCTGCATATATCCCTGCGTGCCGTTCTTGCAAGTCGCTGACTTGACCGATGCATTCAAGCTGGCACGGGAGCAGGACGCTGACTTTATATATCCCATTACCGAATATGCCCACCCCGTTCAGCGGGCCATGCGCCAGCTTCCGGGAGGCAGGATGCAGTTTCTCAGTCCCACATACGAGTTAACGCGGACGCAGGATCTGGAGAAGACTTATCACGATGCCGGGCAGTTTTACTGGGGCAAGGCGTCGGCCTGGCTTGCGCACAAGAAAATGCACACGGATGGTTTGGGCCTCGCCATACCGAACTGGAGGGTTGTGGATATCGATTCCACCGACGATTGGAGGCGCGCCGAACTTATTTTTCATGCCATGAATGGCGTCTAGCATGGAGACAGCAGGAGGGCTCCGTTCTTGAAAGTGCTCATACTGGGGGCTTCTGGCCTGTTAGGCAGTTCCCTGGCGCCCTTTCTTGTCTCGCATGGGCATGAGACCGTGACGCATAGCCACCGGGGCGGCACCCAGTACCTGGCAGACCTCGGCAGCCCAATGTACACCAGCGAACTGCTGGGGAAGATTGAACCCGCAGCCATCGTCAACCTGGTCGGCCTCACGGACGTGGATCGTTGTGAGACAGAACCTAATCAAGCCTATCTGGTAAATGTCCATACGGTAGAAAACATTTCGGGCTGGATAAAACATGAAGCACCAGCATCTTGTCACTTGTTCCACATATCGACCGACCAGGTTTACGATGGCATTGGCCCAAACGTCGAGCAAGACGTGACATTAATGAACTACTACGCTTTTTCCAAGTATGCAGGCGACCTGGTGGCGGCGACTGTGCCCAGCACCATCCTTAGAACAAATTTTATTGGCCGTAGCCGGTGCGAAAGAAGAGCGAGCCTGACGGACTGGATCTTCCATTCGCTCTCGGAAGGGAAGTCCATTCAGGTGTTCGATGACGTGTTGTTCAGCCCTCTTTCAATGGCGACTCTCTCGGAAATGATCGAACTGAGCATCCAGAAGAAACCCGTTGGCTTGTTCAACCTAGGTTCCAACAAGAGCATGAGCAAAGCAGACTTTGCGTTTGCTTTCGCCGAGGAGCTGGCGCTCCCAACCCGCACCATGGCGCGAGCCACGACAGATCAGGTGACGTTTCTCAAGACCCGCCGCCCGAAGGACATGAGGATGGACTGTTCAAAGTTCGAGCAAACGTTCGGCGTCAAGCTGCCTCTTCTCAGCGACGAAATCAAGCGAGTTGCAAAGGAATACCGTGAAATCGCCTGAGCCTGTTCTGGAAATTCAGGGGAAGAAAATCGGGGGCCATTATCCGACCTATTTCATTGCCGATATTGCGGCCAACCATGACGGCGATCTTGAGCGCGCCAGGCATCTGATCCACCTCGCAGCGGAAGCAGGTGCGGATGCGGCAAAATTCCAGCACTTCAAGGCTGAAACGATTGTCAGCGATCATGGCTTCAGCAACCTCGGCAGTCAGTGGTCGCATCAGGCAAAGTGGGGAAAGTCGGTATTCGAGGTCTACAAAGATGCCAGCGTCAGCCTTGGCTGGACCGAACCCCTGAAAGAAACCTGCGACAAGGCGGGTATCGCTTTCTTCACCAGTCCCTATGCAGTGGATCTTGTGGATCACATCGACCCGTACGTGCCGGCCTACAAGATTGGCTCGGGCGACATCACCTGGATCGAGATGATCGAGTACATCGCTTCGAAGCAAAAACCTTATGTGATGGCGACTGGTGCATCCAGTCTGGACGATGTTCATCGTGCGGTATCGGCGGGGCTAGCGATTAATCCCATGCTTTGCCTGATGCAGTGCAATACCAATTACACGGCCAGCCTCGACAACTTCAAGCACATCCAGTTGAATGTTCTCAAGACTTATCGCGCAATGTATCCCGATCTGGTCCTGGGCCTGAGCGACCATACGCCGGGGCATGCAACCGTTCTGGGCGCTGTGGCGTTGGAGGCGCGCATGATCGAGAAGCACTTCACGGACGATGTCATGCGCACCGGCCCTGATCACGCGTTCTCATTGAATCCAAAGAACTGGCGGGAAATGGTGGATCGCACCCGTGAATTGGAATACGCCCTGGGTACGGGCGTCAAACAAGTAGAAGAAAACGAACGGGAGACGGTCGTACTCCAGCGGCGGGCGGTTTGTGCCGGGAATAATTTGGCTGCCGAGACCGCACTGACCCGGGAACATCTTACCGTTCTACGTCCATGCCCAGCGGATGGAATCCCTCCCTATCGCTTGAATAAATTGATCGGCAAGCGTCTCAGGCGAGATGTCGCGGCGGGAGAGTATCTGCGATGGACCGATCTCGAGTAGGCATCGTCATCCCCGCCCTGAACGAAGCGGCAACCATCTTTGGCGTTGTTGAAGCCGCAGCAAGATACGGTGTGCCCATTGTCGTCGACGATGGCTCCATGGATGACACAGCCGAACTCGCCAGGAAAGCGGGCGCCGTCGTTGTGTCTCATGAACGAAATCGTGGCTACGACGAAGCGCTTGATTCAGGGTTCAACAAAGCAACTGAGCTCGGCAGCGAGCTGGTCATTACCGTAGACGCAGATGGGCAGCATGATCCGTCCCTGATTCAGAAATTTGTCGATCGAATCGATGCGGGTGCCGATATCGTCGTTGGCGTTCGCAGCAGCCGGCAGAGATTGGCGGAGCACCTGTTTGCCTGGTACACAAGCCTTCGCTTCGGGATTCAAGATCCCATGTGCGGAATGAAGGCGTATCGAAGGGTGGTTTATGAGAGGCTTGGTCATTTCGACTCATACGGATCGGTTGGTACCGAGTTAATGATCTTCGCGGCAAGAAGAGGTTATCGGTTAGGCCAAGTACCGTTTGATGTGCGCGAGCGAAAAGGCCGGTCCAGATTCGGCCAGGTGTTTGGTGGAAACTACAAGATAATCCGTGCACTGGTGCTCTCGATATGGCGCACTAAATGAGCAACTATCCGGAATCCACCGTGAGCCTTCGTGCAGCCCTCATCGGCTGCGGCAAGATCGGCAGCGAGTTCGCCGATGATCCGCTGATCAAGGGCATCTACACCCATGCCGGAGCCTGGCGCGCCTGCTCCGGCGTCGATCTGGCCGCAGTCTGCGATGCCGACCCGGAACGCGCCCGCCGCTGTGCCGAACGATGGAACGTTGCCCGCTGGTATGTCGATCCGGCAACCATGCTGGAGGATGCCCGTCCCGATATCGTCAGCATCTGCACCCCGGACGCCACCCACTCAGCCCTCCTCGAACAGGCCATCGGCAGCACGGCAACCCGCGCCGTACTAATGGAAAAACCTCTCGCCTTGTCGCTGGAGGAAGCGCGCCGCGCCGTGGATCAGGCTGCTCGGCACGGCGTTCTCCTCGGTGTCAACTACTCGCGCCGGTATTCCCCGGGGCATCAGGCTTTACGGGAGCGCATCCGACAAGGGGCACTTGGCGATATCCAAAGCATTGGCGGCCACTACACCAAGGGAACGCTCCATAATGGCACCCACTGGTTCGACCTAGCCAGATTCCTGATAGGTGAGGTGGCCCAGGTAAGGGGGTTTGATCGTCTGCACGAAGTCAGCCCCGATCCCACGCTCGACGTCTGGATGAAATTTTCCTCTGGCCCCCTCGCCTACCTCCACGGACTGAATGCCGCGGACTACTCGCTGTTTGAAATGGATATCCTCGGCAGTCGCGGCCGAATTCGAATTGTCGATAGCGGTCATGGCTTCGAGACCTTCATGGTTGGCGACAGTCCCCATTACACCGGCTACCAGACGCTGTTGCCCCATGGCCGGGAAGACGGTCGCTTGGAAGATACCTTGCTCTACGCCGCGCAAGACCTGGTCGCCAGCCTCAAGACCGGCCGCTCTCCGCTGTGCAGTGGAGAGGATGCCCTGCTGGCCTTGGCCGTCGGCCTCGCGGCCCATGCCTCGGCCAAGCTTGGCGGCGAACCCCGCATGCTCTGACCGCCGCGCTCACCGCCGATGAACAAACCGATCGTCGCCATCGCTGGAGACCCTGGAGGCGCCAACGCATTGGCCCCGGTTCTCCTCCGGTTGCGGCAAATGGACATCGCCCCGCTCCAGCCTTTGGCCTACCGCGAGGCCCTGCCTCTTTGGAGCCAGTGCGGACTGGCTCCAGAGTCCATCGATGGTGAGGACGGGCTTCGACTGTTGGAAGAGCGCCTTTCCGGAGCAGGGCTACTGCTCACCGCCACGTCGGTTAACGGTCTGGACCGCGAACGGGACGCCATCACTACCGCTCGTCGCCTTGGAGTCCCATCTCTCGCTCTGCTGGATTTCTGGAGCAACTACCGGCTGCGCTTTATCGACCAGGATGGCAGGTTGAACCTGCCGGATCGCATCGCCGTCATGGATGCTTTGGCGGCCGATGAAATGGTCGCCGCGGGCCTCCCGGCAGATCGTCTTGAAATCACCGGCCAACCGGCTTTCGATGGGCTGGCGGCCCGCCTGGCGGCCTTTTCGTCCGGACGTCGCGAACAGTTGCGGCGGGAACTGGGGCTGGCCACTGGGGATTGCCTGGTCCTTTACGTGTCACAACCCTTTGCCGCCATCTATGGCAGTCCCGCTCAGGCGCGCGAAACCATGGGTTTCACGGAAGAAGAAGTTCTCGCCTTGAGCGTAAGAACCCTAGTCGCGTTGGCTGAGCGCCGCCACCGCCGGATCGTCATGGCAATTCGCCGCCACCCCAGGGAATTCGAGACCATGCCCCCCGTGGCTCAACCCGAATGGTTCCGTGCCGTTAATTGGGGCGGTGTTGAAAAGGCCGAGGCAGTCCTCAGCGCCGACCTGGTGTTGGGCATGAACTCGATACTGCTCCTCGAAGCCGTGCAACTTGGCCAAATCGTCGTCAGCGTCCAGCCGGGGCTGAAAATTCCGGATCCGCTGCCCAGCAATCGGGATGGATCGAGCATCGCAATCACCGAACCGGCATCCCTTGAACGGGTACTTGAGTCTGCCGCATTTGATGATGCCTGGCGACGACAGCATTTGCTAACCTTAGCGGCGTCCAGACGGACTCTCGCCGAGCCGAAAGCTACCGACAGGGTTCTCCAGGCCGCACTTCAATTACTTGAACGGGTACATCACCAATGAACAACCAAGACTTCAAAACCGAGCAGGAAACCTTCTGGGCCGGGGAGTTCGGCAACGAATACATCGGTCGCAACGATGCCCCGGAACTGGTCGCCGCCAATCTGTCCTTGTTCGGGGAGATTCTTCAGCATACCCATGGCATCGAGTCTGTCATAGAATTCGGCGCCAACATCGGCATGAATCTGAGGGCCCTGCACCAGTTGCTTCCCACAGCCAGCCTGTCGGCCGTCGAGATCAACGCCAAAGCCATAGAAGTGCTCCGCACCCTTGGCTACGTCGATGCCCGCCACGAATCCATTCTTGAGTACCTGCCGCCAGACACCCACGATCTGGCCTTCATCAAGCAAGTGCTCATCCATATCGAGCCCGGTCACCTCCCCGCGATATACGATGCTCTCTACGCCAGCAGCCGGAAGTACCTGTGCATCGTCGAATACTACAATCCGACCCCCGTCAGCATCCCCTACCGGGGCCACAGCGAGCGGCTGTTCAAGCGAGACTTCGCCGGCGAACTGCTGGACCGCTTCCCCGATCTGCGGCTGGTCAACTATGGTTTCAAGTACCATCGGGATTCGGTGTTTGCCTATGGCGACCAAACCTGGTTCCTGTTGGAAAAGCAGATGGCCCTGACGTCGCCGCGCGACGCCGGTGTTGCTTGACAATCCCCCGGGAATTGTCACTGTGAGCGAATAATGTCTGCCGATGTGCTATTGATAATGCCGAAGATCGATGAAGGCAAAGACTTTCATCATTTCCCTTTTGGCTGCCTGGCCTTGGCGGCTTCGCTTGAAAAACTCGGGATTGAATATGACATTTTCGATGAACGCGTAGATGCGGCAGACTTGGCCATAGCCAAGCTCCCCGGTTATCGTGTCGTCGGCGTGTCCATGTTTACCGGTTACCAGACCACGCGCGGGGTCCACTGGCTGCGAACCATCCGCACGCTGAATCCGGACGCCATCACGATCGTGGGCGGCCCGCATGTGACGGCCCTGCCGCAACAGACGGCGCAGTCCGATCTGGTCGATTACGCAATTGCCGGGTATGGCGAGAACTCCTTCGCCAACCTTGTAAGCAATATTCTTCAAGCAAGGGATTCCGATCGCGCACGTTTGCTGAATACGCCCGGCGTCTATGCCGACCGTGCGGGTAATGCCGTCGGTTGGCCCACGCCCAAAAAATACAACGATATCGGGTGGGCGCCGTTGCCGTATCACAGGATCGATGTTGCCTCCTATTTGAATCCGGAGACGCGACGCGTCATGTACGTCTCCCAATACGGATGCCCCGCCCTATGCACGTTCTGCGCCACGCCGGAAACCCGCAAGTGGACCTCGAAGCCCCTGGAACTTGTCTACCAGGATCTGGAATTGCTCGACGCACTCTCGACATTCAGGCAGCTTTGTTTTTTCGATGCGACGCTGTTCACAAATCGCGCCAGGACGATGCAGCTCATCCAGCACCTGGATGACCGATTCCCGGGGCGCCAGTGGCTGGCCGATGCGAGAGCCGCTGAATTGATTCGCTATAGCGATGAGGATTTTCAAAAAATCAAGCGCTGTCGGGCCGATCTCAAAATGCTTGTTGTCGGCCTGGAATCCGGGAGTGAATACATAGCGGAAAAGATCGTCAAGAAGGGTAAGGGGCATCTCAAGAATTTCTATGAGATAGCCAAGCGCACCCATGCCGCAGGAATCGCCATGACATCCGGCGTCGTCTTCGGATTTCCCGGCGAGTCGGCAAACGACCTTAAAATGACGAACGACTACATTGCGGAGATCCGGAAGATCCATCCGGGCTTTCGGATCAGCACCACTTTTTTCAAGCCCCTTCCCGGCACGGAGTTGTACGACCAAGTCACCGCGAACGGCTACATGAGGGCAAACTCTCTCGAGGAGTGGGCGGACTTCGGCGGCGGCAACCATTACAACTACAATGAATGGAACGACGTACCCTGGATGTCGTCCGCCGCGCAAAAAGAATATCTTGCCGAGTACAGGCGATTCATGGACGTACATGGTGAAATAGTCACTTAACATCGCAAGCATGTCCCTATCCATGTCATGACCAAACTAGCACTGCTTGGCGCAAACCCCGTACGGAAGACGCCATTTCCGGAATATCGAAGTATTGGGAGCGAAGAAAAGCTTGCCGCAATGGAAGTTCTCGATAGCGGCGTGCTCTCGCGCTTCCTCGGCACCTGGTCGCCGGATTTCTATGGCGGACCGCGGGTGCAGGCGCTGGAACGCGCCTGGGAAAGCCATTTCGGGATTCGCCATGCCGTCAGCGTCAACTCGGCCACGTCGGGACTTTACGCCGCCATAGGCGCAACGGGCATCGGCCCCGGCGACGAAGTCATCGTCTCGCCCTATACGATGAGCGCGTCCGCCACCGCCGCACTCGTCTATGGCGCCATCCCGGTTTTTGCCGATATCGATCCCGATACCTTCTGCATCAGCGCCGAAACCATCAGACAAAGAATCTCGTCCAGAACCAAGGCCGTCATTGTCGTCGACATTTTCGGCCATCCCGCCGACATGGACCCGATCATGGCACTGGCCGAAGAATTCGGCCTAATCGTGATCGAAGATACGGCCCAAGCCCCCGGCGCGACCTATAAGGGCAGATTCGCCGGAACGCTCGCGCATATCGGGGTCTTCAGCCTCAACTACCACAAGACCATCCAGTGCGGCGAAGGCGGGGTCGTCGTCACCAACGACAATAATTTGGCAGATCGCCTGCAACTCATCCGCAACCATGCGGAGGCCGTCGTCGCAAAGAAAGGCACCGGCGACATCGTGAACCTGGTCGGCTTCAATTACCGGATGACCGAAATCGAAGCCGCCATCGCCGCGGAGCAGTTGAAGAAGCTGCCGCGCCTGGTCGCACCGCGCCAGGAAGCCGCCGCCTATTACGACCGGCGCCTGGGATATCTGCCCGGGCTCTCCGTGCCGCGCGTTACGGCCAATGCAACGCATGGCTACTATTTCTATACGATGAAGTACGATGCAAGCGTCACCGGAGTCCCGCGCCAGCGTTTTATCGATGCCGTGCAGGCGGAAGGAGTACCATTGTCCGCGGGCTATGTCGAACCGCTCTACCTGCAACCACTCTATCAGCAGCGGACGGCTTTCGGGAACAAGGGATTTCCGTTCGCCGGCAGCGAAATCGGCTATCCACGAGGCCTCTGCCCGGTCACCGAGCGCATGCACTTCGAGCAAGTCGTTCTCACACCCTTGGTGCACTCCGCGCTTTCCAAAGACGACCTCCGGGATGTCGCCGATGCCATCGAGAAAGTTCTGCTGAACATTCATAGCCTGGCTTAGGCGCATGGAACGCAACGACTTCAATTGGCCACGGTCGAGTCCCCGCGGCAGAGCCTGCCCTGACGGAGACCCAACCGCATGAGCCGCGACGCGTTGTTCGTCCATCTCGACGACGGCCAGTGGGATGCGTTGGTCAGCACATCACCGCAAGGGTCGCCATTCAATCGCAGGGAATTTCTCGACGCCCTGGGAACGTGCTCAGTCCGTTTCGGGGTAACGGAAGGGACGACCGTGCTGGCCGGCGTCGCGGTTCAGGTCGATGACAGAAATGTTCCCGTCGGGCCATCCGATACGTTTGGCTACTACCAGGGCATCCTGCTGTCGCCGCACTTTGCCTCCCTGCCCGAACACACGCGCAGCAGAAGGGAGTTTGATGCCACGGAAAAACTGCTGGCAGGGCTCGCGACAAACCATGACGATGTCTGGCTTGGCCTTCACTGGCGGTTTCGCGATCTTCGTCCCTTGCAGTGGTTCAACTATCACCTACCCCAGGCGGGGCAATACCAGCTTGCGCTGCGTTATACGGGCATCCTGGATTTGTCGCCCTTCGCCAGCATTGATGCGTATGTCGATTCGCTCGGCAAAGGCAGACGTGGGGACTACCGGAAAGCCCGCCAGGGTGGGACCGTGGTAGGCGCCTCGGACAACCTGGACATCCTCGACAGACTGCATCGCCTGACGTTCAGCCGCCAAGGCGCAGATCGGGGAAGCTTCGAGCGCCAATTGAAACCCATGGCGCGCGCCGCGCTCGAACACGGCTTCGGCGAACTCCTCGTCGCCTGGACGCCCGCCGGAGATCCCGTTTCGGCCTCGCTCTTCGTTTGGGACAAAACAACCAGCCACTACCTGTTCGGCGCCAGCGATCCGGCTTGCCGCGACACCGGGGCGGCGACGCTGGTCATGGTGGAAAATTTTGCGCGCGCCATGCAGCGGGACATACGCCACATCGATGTCGTCGGCATCAACTCGCCCCAGCGCGGCAACTTCAAGACCAGCTTCAACGCCGTACCCGTTCCGTATTTTGATGCCCGCTGGCATCGTCCCGATTGACGTAGCGGTGGTGGCGTGTGCAGGCGCGCATCTGATCATCGGCGAACGCCTAACTTGCCGGCTGTCCTGTTGATCCAGATACGGGCGGACCCACTGGGCGCGATGAAGGCGCCCTTCACAATCAGGTGGGCAAGTGCGTCTCCAGCAAAGCCTTAAGCTTATCGTCGGATAATGTTTCGCAAGTGGCAATTGTGCCAAGATCAAATGCCTCCTCGCGACGAATTCCAATCACTGACTTAAACCCTGCAACTTTCAGCGCTTCAGACAATGAACTCAGCGTAAAGCCACTGCGATGCGCCATGAACACATTCCCTTGGACCAAGTTCTGGTGTCCATAAAGAATATCAAATGGGGTTATTGGGCCAATGGGGGAGACATACAGGGTCTCATACAAGCGATCTTCAGCGATTACTTTGGCAGTGGACTGCAGATCAGGAACGATGGTCAATACTATGCCGCTGGGCTTAAGCACCCGTCGAATTTCGGCCAATGCCACTGGAACTTCGTGAGCATAAATGTGTTCGAGCGTATGCGCTGTATAGACAGCATCGATTGATGCACTTGGTACTCCTGACATATCAAGCAGGGTACCGACCACGTCTGGATGGACTGCGGCATCAATATCAAAACGGATTTCCTGCCAGCCGTCAACAAAGCCATGACGAATATTCGCGCCATGATCGTGGCCACAACCCACGTAAAGAAAGATTTTGGTACCCGGGGAAGCCATCATGACATGATCTTCCTCCAAGCTATTTGCCGATGTGCCCGCCTTATTGAGATTCAATAATCGGGAGAATTGCTCCGACAACAGTTTGCCAAGAATGCTCATGACAGTTTCCAAGAAATGTAATTTACAGATTAAGAAGCGCGACATCCTCTTGGCAGAGAGTATAGCGGTGGCCCCTCGCGGGCGGGCAGGTGTCCGGATTTCTCACAGGGCCGGAGCATCAAACGACGTGTAATCCCAAGACCTGGGCGAGGTAGTCGGGATTCCAGCCGGCGGTCTTGCGTTTTCTCGGCAGACTCATCTTGCG
>Ga0209211_10007349_pt1 | contig 15493 bp, 14 predicted proteins | sample RifGroA2_FD_183992 | JGI IMG/M metagenome (GOLD analysis project Ga0209211, IMG submission 183992) | Groundwater microbial communities from Rifle, Colorado, USA - Groundwater A2 (SPAdes) (version 2) | ecosystem: Environmental > Aquatic > Deep subsurface > Groundwater | place: Rifle, Colorado... | reverse complement strand
TTCGCTTCGTGCTCTTCGGCTACTTCGCAGTGATCAACTTTCTCCGAACTGGGGAACTTGCGCGCCGGCTTCGCGAGACGGTCGGAGGCCGGGCTTGATGCTCGCACGGAGACGATGATCGGCCGCCTGACCCGGATCTCGCTGCCCGCGGCGCTCCTCTACGCGCTCGGCGCGTGCGCGGGCGGCGTCGGCGGGGCGGTGGCGCAGGCGCCGACGGCGGCCGAGTCCCCGGACGCGGACCGGGCGATCAGGCCGAGCGGCCTGCGGCCGGTCTTCGCGAAGAACGCGGACTGCCCGCCGATCGCCTCGGAATTCGGGGCGCAGACCCGCTACGACGGCAGCCGACGGCCCAGGTTCCGGTTCGGCGGCTACCACGGCGGCATGGATCTGTCGCTGCCCGAGGGGACCGCGCTCCTGGCGCTGGCGGCCGGCACGGTCGTGACGAAAGGGGAAGGCGGACAGGCCGAGGGGATCTACGTGTGGCTCCGCCACGCGCCGCAGGACACGGGGCTGGCCGACTGGGTCTACGCGAAGTATCAGCACCTCGCGACCCTTCCGGACCTGGCGCTCGGCGCGAGGGTGGCGGTGGGCCAGGTGCTCGGGCGCTCGGGCAAGACCGGCACCGTGGGCGGGCACTACGGGCCCTCGGGGTATCCGCACCTCCACCTGACGACGCTCAGGAGCGCCGCGGGCGAGTATCGCGTCGAGGGCACGCGGGTCTCGGCGCCGGGCGGCTACCTGTTCGATCCCGTCGCGGTCTACCACGAGGCACAGGCGCCGGGCGCGGCTCGGCCGTCGCGGGGCGACACGGCGGTCGCGATTCCCTACGTGACCACGGACGGCCAAGCGTCGCCGGCGGGAACGCGCGTCGTCTGGCCGGTGGCGTGCCGGCCGAGGTGAGAGGCGCGACTGATCGGCGACCGGCTCAGGCGATCTCGCCGTCCCACAGCGCCTCGACGAAGTCCGTGACGGGCAGGATCGTGATCTCGCCGAGCCGGCGCCGTCGAGGCTCCAGGCTCACGCAGATATAGCGCTTCAGCGCGGCCTCCTCGGCGAGCGCCCGGAGGGACTTGACGTCGCGGGGCCCGATGTTGGGCTTGGCCTTGACCTCCACGGCCGTGTGATCGCCGACGATGAAGTCGACCTCGAACCCCGACGTCGAGCGCCAGTACGCGAGCGGCGCCCCGGAGACGTAGTCCCGGTAGCTGGCGAGCTCGTGCATGAGGTAGGTCTCGACGGCCTCCCCGAACTCGGGCGTCCCCGGGCGGACCTGCCGGTCCTGGAGCGCTCCCACGACGCCCACGTCGAAGAAGTAGTACTTCGACGAGACGATCGGCTTGCGCTTCTTCGACTTCCGCCAGGCCGGAAGCTCGTGGAGCACCAGCGTGTCCCGGAGAATCTCGAAGTACTCGTACACGGTCGTGCGGGCGACCTGGGCGTCGTTGGCCACGCCCGTGAAGTTGACGATGGTCCCGTTGCAGAGCGCGGCCACCCTGAGGAAGCGGCTGAACGCCGGGGCGTTGCGGGTCGCCCCCTCCGCCACGATCTCCTCCTTGAGATAGGACCCGGCGTACGCCTCGAGGTCGGCGCGCGGGTCGTCGGAGAAGTAGATGGCGGGCAGCGTCCCGCGCGCGATCGCACGGCGCAGGTCGAAGTGCGGGCCCAGCTCGCGCGAGGTGAGCGGATGGAGGTAGCGCGTGCGCGCACGTCCGCCGAGGAGGTTGACCCCACCCCGCCGGAGCTTGCGCGCGCTCGAGCCCGTGAGGAGGAACCGGATGCCGCGCCCCGCGATCAGCCGGTGCACCTCGTTGAGCAGCTCCGGCAGACGCTGGATCTCGTCGATCACGACGACGCGGTCCCGGGGCGTGAGCTCCTGGCCGAGCCGGCTCGGATCCCGACTGAGCGCCAGGTAGACCGAGGCGTCGAGCAGGTCGTAGAGCCGTGCCCGGGGTAGGGCCTGGCGGACGAGAAAAGTCTTGCCGGTCTGGCGGGGGCCGAGCAGGAAGTGCGACTTCCGCGCGACGAGCGCGCTCAGGTCGAGGGTGCGGGGAATCTCGGGTGATGTCGCCGCCATCGTCAAATATCATGACAAATGACGACAGAGTCGTCAAGCGCGGGCGGTCCCTGGGACGTGCCCTCCGACGGCGCGCGGCCGGGGGTCAGCCCGGCGTGCGGAAGCGCGCGACGCGCGCCTCGTCGACCTCGACGCCGAGGCCGGGGCCCTCGGGCGGGCGCACGAGGCCGCCGACGGCGCGGAGGGGCTCGGCCACCAGGTCCTCGCCGAGATAGTGGTTGGTAACGCCGAGGCCCCACTCGAGCTCGCGCACGGCCACGGCCAGGTGGATGAGCGCGGCCGTGGCGATGCCGGACTCGGCCACCTTGCCCGTGAGCTGCAGGGGCAGGTGGACGCTCTCCGCGGCGTGGACGGTCCGCAGCGCGCCCGTGAAGCCGCCCGCCTTCAACAATTTCACACTCACGATCCGGGCCGCGCCCTCGCGGGCGTGGGCGAGGACGTCCTGCGCGGTGAAGATGCCCTCGTCGGCCAGGATGGGGACGGCGGTCGCGCGGGCGACGGCGGCCATCCCCGCCAGGTCGCCCTTCGGGACGGGCTGCTCGAGGAAGGCGAGGCGCGCCGGCTCCGCGCCGCGCGCGAAGCGGAGGGCCTCCGCGACGTCCCACGCCTGGTTGGCGTCGGCGCCGAGATCGCACGCCGGGCCCACGGCCTCGCGGACCTTCAAGGCCGCGGCGATGTCGCGCTCCACGGTCGTCGTGCCCACCTTGAGCTTGAAGAAGGTGAAGCCCTCGCGCGTGCGCGCCGCGGCCTCGCGCGCGTCGGCGGCGGGGTCGGCGTTGCCCAGGTGCCAGAAGACGCGTGCGGCCTCGCGGGTGCGGCCGCCGAGCAGCTCCCAGACCGGCGCGCCGAGCGCCTGGCCCGCGAGGTCGAACAGGGCGATCTCGGTCGCCGACTTCGCGCCGTTGTTGCCGGGCAGCGTCCGGTCCATGACCGCGCGCAGCGCCTCGCGCCTCAGCGGGTCTTCCCCCACGAGTGCGGGGGCCAGGACGCCGGCGATCGCCGCCACGAGCGACGCCTGCGTCTCGCCCGAGAAGGTCGGCGCCGACGCGCACTCGCCCCAGCCCACGAGGCCCGCGTCGGTGCGGATCCGCACGAGGACGTTGTGCGCCGTGCGCAGCTCGGCGCCGTTCATGCGGATCGGCCTGGCGAGCGGCAGGGACACCGGGATCGCCTCGACGCGCTCGATCTTCATCGCCACCTCGCGGCCCGCGCCAGCGGTTCGCGCGCCCGGTTCGCCTTGACCCGGGCGCGCGGCGGCGCTATGTTCCGCCCGCGCACCGGCGCCGTCCGAGCCACCATACTCCCACGAGAGGACCCATGCCTGCCAAGCCCAAGTACTCCGACATCCTGTTCGAGGTGAAGGACCAGGTCGCGTGGGTCACGCTCAACCGCCCGCGCGTCCTCAACGCGTTCCGCGAGCAGACGCTCGACCAGATGACCGCGGCGCTGCGCGGGACGCGCGAGGACCCGACGATCGTCTGCGCGGTGATCACCGGTGCCGGCGACAAGGCGTTCTCCGTCGGCGGCGACTTCTACGCCATGCGCCGGCTCAACTTCGCCAACAGCTTCATGTGGAACGACCGCATGCAGGGGCTGGCGATGACGATCCGCGGGCTGCCGATCCCGGTGATCGCGATGATCAACGGCTGGTGCATGGGCGGTGGCCACGAGCTGGCGCTCTGGTGCGACCTGGCGATCGCCGCGGACGACGCCGTCCTGGGCCAGACCGGCGCGCGGGTCGGCGCCTGCCCGACGGTCGGCGCCACGCAGTACCTCCCGCGGCTCATCGGCGAGCGGCTCGCGCGCGAGATGATCTTCTGCGCGCGGCGCTTCAGCGCGAAGGAGGCGGTCGAGATCGGCCTCATCAACAAGTGCGTGCCGAAGAAGGCCCTGCGCGCCGAGACGCTCAAGTGGTGCGAGGCCATGAGAGGGCACAGCGCGCTCACCCTGCGCATGACCAAGAAGTCGCTCAACTTCGAGTCCGACCTGCTCTACGCCTCGTGGCAGCACGGCATGGAGCTGCTCGCCCACGTCTGGGGTTCGGAGGAGGCCCGGGAGGGGATGGGCGCGTTCCTCGCCGGGCGCGCGCCCGACTTCGACCGGTTCCGCGCGCGCGACCGGAAGGCACTGGCGGAGTACCTCGACGGCTTCGCGCGCGACCTGAACGCGTCGCCCGCGATGCGCCTGAAGGGCCGATCGCCGCGGTGAGCGCGGCCCACGGGGCGCTCGACGGCCTGCGCGTCCTCGACCTGACGCGGATCCTGGCCGGGCCGCTCTGCACGATGATGCTCGGCGACCTCGGGGCCGACGTGATCAAGGTCGAGCCCGTAACCGGTGGCGACGACACCCGCGGCTGGGGGCCGCCCTTCGCCGCCGGCGAGTCGGCGTACTTCCTCGGCGTCAACCGCAACAAGCGCTCCCTCACGCTCGACCTCGCGAGCGCCGCGGGCCGGGAGATCCTCGATGGCCTCGTCCGCCGCGCCGACGTGCTCGTCGAGAACTTCAAGGCGGGCACGCTCGAGAAGTGGGGCGTCGGCGACGCGTGGTTCGCCGCCCACGCTCCGCGCGTCGTCCGCTGCTCGATCACCGGCTACGGCACGAGCGGCCCCCGGGCGCAGGAGCCGGGCTACGACTTCATCTTGCAGGCGGAGTCCGGGCTGATGAGCATCTGCGGCGCGCCCGCCGGCCCGCCGACCAAGTACGGCGTCGCGATCGTGGACGTGTGCACCGGGATGCTCGCCTGCAGCACGATCCTGGCCGCGCTCGAGGCGCGCCGGCGCACCGGGCGCGGCCAGCACGTCGAGGTGTCGCTGCACGACACCGCGCTCGCGATGCTGGTCAACGTGGCGTCGAGCTACCTCGTGGCCGGCCGGGAGGCGCGCCGCTTCGGCAACGGCCACCCGACCATCGTGCCGTACACGACCTATCCGACGCGCGACGGCCAGGTGGCCGTGGCCGTCGGCAACGACGCGCAGTTCGCGCGCTTCGCCGAGGCCGTCGGGCGCCCGGAGTGGGCCGAGGACGCGCGCTTCGCGCTGAACCGCGACCGCGTCGTCCACCGCGAGGTCCTCGACGGGCTTATCGCGGAGATCCTGCGAGGCGACAGCGCCCAGGCGTGGCTCGACAGGCTGCGCGCCGCGGGCGTGCCGTGCGGCAGGATCAACTCGGTCGCGCAGGCGCTCGAGGACCCCCACGCGGCGGCGCGCGGCATGGTGGAGACCGTCGAACACCCGGCCGTCGGCGCCCTCCGCCTGCTCGGCATCCCGTTCAAGCTCGCCGCCACGCCGGCCGCGGTGCGGCGGCCGCCGCCGACGCTCGGCCAGCACACCGACGAGATCCTGCGAGAGGAGCTCGGCCTCGACGCCGCGCGCATCGCCGCGCTGCGCGCCCGGAAGGTGGTCTCCGGAGGCGACAGGCCGGCCTCCGGCTCGTCTGTCGAAACGCCCCCGCGTCGCACGTCATAGGGTTGGACACGGCGCGCTTCCGTGCTTCCATACGAGCCCATGACGGAGGGACAGCCATGAAATACACGGTCCTGATCTACGAGAGCGAAGCCGACTTCAGCGCGCGCACCGACGCCAAGCGGCAGGACGCCTACTGGGGCGCCTACCGCGCCTACACGAAGGCCCTGACCGAGGCCGGGGTGATGGTCGGTGGGGCGCCGCTCCAGCCCGGGCACCTCGCGACGACGATCCGGCAGCGCGACGGCAAGCGTCACGTGCAGGACGGGCCTTACGCCGAAGCCAAGGAGCAGCTGGGCGGCTACTACGTGATCGAGGTGCCCGACCTCGACAAGGCACTCGAATGGGCGGCGCGGTGCCCGGCAGCGTCGAGCGGCGCGGTCGAGGTGCGCCCCAACCTGCCGATGTGAGCCACGCCGAGGCGGAGCTCGCGGCCCGCACCGCCTACGGCCGGCTCCTCGCCTACCTCGCGGCCGGCTGGCGCGATGTGGCGAGCGCGGAGGACGCGCTTGGCGACGCGTTTCTCGCAGCGCTCGAAACGTGGCCGCGCGCCGGCGTGCCGGACAAGCCCGAGGCGTGGCTGCTCGCGGCTGCGCGGCGGCGTCTCGTCGATGGCGCGCGGCACGCGAAGGTCGAGGTGACGGCTGCCGCCGGTCTTCAGATGGTGATCGAACGGGTGCAGCACGAGGTGTCGTCCGATGCCATCTTTCCCGATGAGCGGCTCCGGCTCCTCTTCGTCTGCGCCCATCCGGCCATCGACGAAGCGGCGCGGACACCCCTGATGCTGCAGACCGTGCTGGGTCTGGACGCGGCCCGGATCGCCTCCGCCTTCCTCGTGTCGCCCGCGGCGATGGGCCAGCGGCTGGTGCGGGTGAAGGCGAAGATCCGCGACGCGGGTATACGGTTCGAGATTCCTGAGCCGCACGAATTGCCGGAGAGGCTGGAGGCGTACGGCAGCGGCTGGGAGGACGTCGCCGGCGCCGACGCGCGGCGGCGCGGGCTCGCGGAGGAAGCGATCTGGCTCGGGCGGCTCGTCGCGGGCCTCGTGCCCGGCGAGCCCGAGGCGCGGGGTCTGCTCGCGCTGATGCTCCACTGCGAGGCCCGACGCGCGGCGCGCCGCGACGCGAACGGCGGCTACGTTCCCCTCGCGCGGCAGAATGTCGCGCGCTGGTCGCGCGGGACGATGGACGAGGCGGAAGAGATCCTCGCTGCCGCGGCGCGCGAGAAGAAGCCGGGGCGCTTCCAGCTCGAGGCGGCGATCCAGTCGGCGCACGCCCGGCGTGCGGTGACGGGACGCACGGACTGGGAGGCCATCGCGCTCCTGTACGAAGGGCTGCTGCGCTGCGCCCCCACCGTCGGCGCGCGGGTGGGGCACGCCGCGGCGCTCGCTGAGGCGAGGGGCGCCGCCGCGGGTCTCGCGGCCCTCGACGCCCTCGTGCCCGCCACGATCAGGACCTACCAGCCCTACTGGGCGCTCCGCGCTCATCTCCTGGGGTCGCTCGGGCGCGCAGCGGAGGCGAGGCACGCCTACGGGCTGGCGATCGGTATGTGCGAGGACCCGGCCGCCCGCGCGTTCCTCGTCGGCCAGGCGGCTTCCGCATGAAGATTTCGGCATGAAGCGGACGCCGTCGCCGCTGGCGCTGGTCCGCACCTTCGAGCGCGCCGTCCTGTCCCTCCAGGGCTCGGAACGACGGAAGATGTTCGGCTATCCCGCGATCTTCGTGAACGGGAACGTGTTCGCGGGACTCGTCGGCGACCGCATGGTCCTGCGCCTGGGTGAGAGGGAGCGGGCGAAGTTCCTCGAGCTTCCCGGCGCGCGGCCCTTCATCGCGATGAGGGGCCGGGTGATGAAGCAGTGGGTTGTTCTCCCACGCGCAATCTTGAAGTCCGACCCAGCCCTCGAGGCCTGGCTCCGCAAGGCGCTCGCTCACGGCCGCTCGCTACCCCACCACTTCCTCCGCGAACGCGCGGAGCGCGTCCCAGTCGTAGGGGCCCTGGCGGAGCCCGATGTTGAGCCGCTGGACGCCGGCCTCGCGGTAGGCGGCGATCAGCTCGGCGGCCCGGGCGGGCGTGCCGCGCAGGAAGCCGGTGCGCGCGTCATGGCCGAAGTGCGACTGGTACACGGCCTCGCCGCGCGCCGCGCCCCGGGCGTCGGCGCCCAGGTAGAAGCCGACGTTGACCGTGCGCGTGATCTCCCTCGGATCGCGCCCCTCCTTCGCGCACCAGTCGTCGAGCACCGCGTTCTTCCGCTTCCACTCCTCGGGGCCGATGTAGGGTCCGTTCCAGCCGTCGGCCCAGCGCGCCGCCGCGCGCAGCGTGCGCTTCTCGCCGCGGCCGCCGATCCAGATGGGCAGGCGCCGGCGCAGGGGCTTCGGGTTGTTGCGCGCGTCGTCGAGCTGGAAGTGCGTGCCCGTGAAGCTCGAAATCTTCTCGTCGGGGTCGAAGAGCTTCCGGAGGACCTGGGCGTACTCCTCCAGCCGGTCCTCGCGCGCGCCGATGCGGTCGAACGGGATGCCGAAGGCGCGGTGCTCGGCCTCGTGCCAGCCGGCGCCGATGCCGCACTCGACGCGCCCGCCCGAGAGGTGATCGATCGTGGTGAGCGCCGCGGCCAGCACGCCCGGGTTCCGGTAGTTGACGCAGAGGACGAGGCAGCCGATGCGCACGCGCCGCGTCTCGAGCGCGGCCGCCGTCATGATCGTCGTCGCCTCGTAGCAATCCATGTCGCCGCCCTGCGGGGGCGACTCCTGGAAGTGGTCGGAGGCCGAGAACCAGTCGAAGCCGTACGCGTCGGCGAACTGCCAGAGGCGCCGCATCTCCTCGAGGGGGCCGCCCATGTGGCCGATGTGGATGCCGAAGGTCATCGTCATGGCCGGGACCTTGGGGCAAGGCGCGGCGCCTGTCAAGGATGATAGGCTACCCGAGGATGGCGGACACGCTGCTGCCGCGCGGCGAGACCTACGCGGACGTCTATGGGCGCTTCCGCTGGGCGATCCCGCCCGCCTACAACATCGCCGTGGACGTGTGCGACCGCCACGCGGGCGACCGCGCGCGCGTGGCGCTGATCCACGAGGACGACGCCGGGCGCGTCAGCGAGCACACGTTCGCCGAGTTCCGCGCGCGCTCGAACCAGCTCGCGCGCGCGCTCGCGGGGCTCGGGGTCGCGCGCGGCGACCGCGTCGGGATCGTGCTGCCGCAGCGCCCCGAGACCGCGGTGGCGCACCTCGCGGCGTACAAGCTCGGCGCCGTCGCGCTCCCGCTCGCGACGCTCTTCGGCCCCGAGGCGCTCGAGTACCGCCTGGGCGACGCGGGGGCGAAGGTCGTGTTCACCGACGCCGAGAACCTCGACCGCGTGCTCACGGTCAGGAAGTCGCTGCCCGCGCTCGAGCGCGTGGTCTGCGTGGACCCGGCCGACGCCGAGGGCGTCGTGGACTACGCGCGCGCCCTCGCCGCGGAGCCCGACGGCTTCGAGCCCGTGGGGACGGCGGCGGAAGACCCGGCGCTCCTCGTGTACACCTCGGGCACGACGGGGCCGCCGAAGGGCGCGCTCCACGCCCACCGCGTGCTCCTCGGCCACCTCCCGGGCGTCGAGTTCTACCACGAGTTCTGCCCGAAGCCCGGCGACCGGTTCTGGACGCCGGCCGACTGGGCGTGGGTGGGCGGGCTGCTCGACGTCCTGCTCCCGGCCTGGCACTACGGCCTGCCCGTCGTCGCGCACCGCCCGAAGCGCTTCGACGCCGAGCGCTGCCTCGAGATGCTCGCGCGCCACCGCGTGCGCAACACGTTCCTGGTCCCGACGATGCTCAAGATGCTGCGCGCCTGGGGCGATCCGCGCGGGCGCTTCGACCTCCGGCTGCGCTCGCTCTTCACCGGGGGCGAGGCGGCGGGCGAGGAGGTCATCCGCTGGTCGCGCGAGTGCCTGGGCGTGACGCCGAACGAGGGCTACGGCCAGACCGAGGTGAACCTGGTCCTCGGCAACTGCTCGGCGATCATGGAGGTCCGGCCGGGCTCGATGGGGCGGCCCATCCCCGGCCACGCCGTGGACGTGCTCGACGACGCCGGGCGGCCGGTGCCCGCGGGCGAGATCGGCGAGGTGGCCGTGCGCCGGCCCGACCCGGTGATGTTCCTCGGCTACTGGAAGAACGAGCAGGCGACGCGCGAGAAGTTCGTCGGCGACTGGGCGCTCACGGGCGACCTCGCGCGCCGCGACGCCGACGGCTACTTCTGGTTCGTCGGGCGCAAGGACGACCTGATCTCGAGCGGCGGCTACCGGATCGGCCCGGGCGAGGTCGAGGAGTGCCTCGGCCGCCACCCGGCCGTCGCGCTCGCCGCCGCGATCGGCGCGCCCGACCCGCTGCGCGGCGAGGTCGTGAAGGCCTTCGTCCAGCTCCGCCCGGGCACGGCGCCGAGCCCGGAGCTGGCGCGCGCGCTCCGGGACTACGTGCGCACGCGCCTGTCGGCGCACGAGTACCCGCGCGAGATCGAGTTCATCGAGGCGCTGCCGGTGACGACGACGGGCAAGGTGAAGCGCGGCGACCTGCGCGCCCGCGAGCGCGCGCGGCGCCCGCCCGCGCGCTGACGGGAGGGGCGATGGGCTACGACTACGCGAGGTACTTCGGCGAGATCGCGCTGACGCACGACCTCACGACGAAGCCGGACGAGCGGACGTGGCGGCTCACGCCGCCCGGGCCCCGGCCCGAGCCACACAGGATCGTCCTCTACCTCGGCTGTAACGTGTTGCGCACCTCGCACATGGTCCGCACGATCACCGCGATCTTCGACCGTCTGGGCCTCGACTGGATCGCCGTCGGCGGGCCCACGTACTGCTGCGGCGTCGTCCACCACCGCCAGGGGGACGTCGCCGCGGCCCAGGGCATGAGCCGCCACACCCTCGAGCTGTTCGGGCGCTGGCAGCCGGAGGAGGTGGTGATGTGGTGCCCGTCGTGCATCTGGTTCTACGACGAGGTGCTGCGCGCCGAGACGCCGTTTCCCGTCCGCCACGCGACCGAGTTCCTCGTGAGCCGCCTCCCCGAGCTGCGCTTCACGCAGCCGGTGGACGCCGCGGTCGCCCTCCACCACCACGTGCAGAGCGAGGCGCGCCGGCGCGAGGGCGCGGCGGCCCGGCGGCTCCTCGAGGCGGTGCCGGGGCTCCGCGTGGTCCCGCTCGAGCCCGATCCGCGCCTCGGGCGGATCTGCGCGGAGTTCGTGCAGGCGGAGCTGGGCCAGGCGGCGTGGGACGCGATGATCCGCGACGAGATCGAGCGCGCCCGCGCGGCCGGCGCCGGCACGCTCGCGACGATCTACCACGGCTGCCAGCGGCTGCTCTGCGGCTTCGAGGCCGAGGGGCGGATCGGGGTCGAGCACTACCTCTCGGTCTTCGCGCGCGCCCTCGGCATCGAGTTCGAGGACACGTACAAGAAGTACCGCCTCTGGGCCGACCCGGAGCGCGTGCTCGCCGACGCCGCGCCGTGCGCGCTCGCGAGCGGGGTGGACCCCGCCCGCGCGCGGCGCTTCGTCGAGGAGACGTTCGGGCGCCCTAGCCCATGAGGAGCTTGCCGGGCACCTCGCGACCCATGATCTTGATCTGCTCCTTCGTGATGCCGTTGGCCACGAGGCCCGCGACGAGCATCTGGTAGCCGTCGGACTGCGACGGGTTGCCCGTCTGCCCGAGGTCGGTGCCCAGCACGAAGTGCTCGGCGCCGACGCCCTTGACGTGCTCGGCCGACTCCTTGTGGGTCACCAGGCGCCAGTGCCGCATCCACCCGAGGTGCGCGCTCGGCCCCATGAGCGAGCCCATCGCGTCGATCTCCATCTTGGCGCCCATGGCCGCGGCCTTCTTCATCTGGTCCACGCTCATGTTGACGACCTCGAACTCGGCGTGGGTGACCACGATGCGGTCGCAGCCCGCGTCGCGCGCGGCCTCGACGAGCGCGAGCACCTCGGTGGGCGAGGCGTGGCCGGTGCAGAGGACGAGCTTCTGCTGGGCGCAGATCTTCAGCACCTCGCGGACCGCCGGCAGCACCTTGCCGTCCGCGCCGACCACCTTGATCCCCTCGGGCGCGTCCTTGAAGTGCTTGACGTGATTGTCGGCGTCGAAGGTCGGCAGCCACACCACGCGCCCGTAGCCGCCCTGCATGCGCCACATCCACTGCACGGCGTCGGGGTTGATCCCGCCGGCCGCGGCGTTCAGCGTGACGCCGCCGAAGGCCTTGATGCCGGGGTTGTGCTTGCGCACGAGCCAGGCGCGGTCGGCCGTGAGCGCGACGTGGTTCTTCAGGACGACGGCCTCCAGCTTGCGCGCCAGGTAGAGCTGGGCCATCTCGTCGTCGTCCACCGCGCGGCCGAAGACGTCGGGCGCGCAGTGGTTGTGGAAGTCGATGAGCCCCTCGATCGGGCTCACCGCGGGCGGCGGCGGGGGGAAGACGCGCACCTGCGCGGCGACCTGCTTCGGCAGCGTCGCGAGCGCGGCCAGGCCGGCGACGCCGGAGGCCGCGGTCTTCACGAAGTCGCGCCGGCTGGCGCCGTTCGCGGCCTCGCCGGAGGCCTGCGGCGGGGGCCGGTGGCCCCAGACGTGGCCGCAGCAGTTCATGAACCGCCATCGGGGGAGCGAGAAGGGTTTCATGGGCCAACCTCCTCAGGGAAGTGAGTCGAACGGCCGAGACAATCCGCCCGAGGCGGGGCCATGTCAAGGGGGGCCGCGTCAGGCCGGCCGCCCGGGGCCGCGTCAGGCCGCGGGCCCGCCCTGGATGTAGAAGGTGCCCGTGGCGAGCGCGACGAGGGCGTCGCCCGCGCCGCGCACGCGCGCCTCGAGCACGCCCACGCGCCGCGTGCGCTCCACCAGCCGCGCCTCGGCCTGGAGGTCGCCCGCGCTGACGGGCGCCAGGTAGTTGATCTTGATCTCGAGCGTGGTGCACCGCTCGCCGGGCTCGAGGCGCGTGACCAGCGCCGCGCCCATCGCGGTGTCCACCAGGCTGTAGACGACGCCGCCGTGGGCGACGCCGTAGGGGTTCAGGTGGTCCCGGCGCAGCGTGAGGCCGAAGCGCGATTGCCCCTCGCCGAGCCTCTCGATGCGGATTCCGAGCAGCTCCGCCAGCGGTCCCGGCGGGCTCCCGCGCATGCCGGCGGGCTCGGCACTCACGCGAACGAGGGGTCGAGGCGCGCGTCGAGCAGGTAGGGCCCGCCGCTCGCGAGCGCGCGGCCGAGGGCGGCCGCCACGTCGCCCGTCTTGTCCACGCGCTCGCCGGGCACGCCGAGGGCGCGCGCGAGGCCCACGAAGTCGATCGGCGGCCGGTCCAGGTCCATGGCGACGTAGCGGTCGTCGGCCGCCGAGAAGCCCTTGAGCGCGCGCGTCCGCTGCTTGAGGATCCGGTACGAGGCGTTGTTGAGAATGACGTACACCGCGGCGATCCCCTCGTGGGCGGCGGTCCAGAGCCCCTGGATCGTGTACATCGCGCTGCCGTCGCCGACGAGCGCCAGGACGGGACGCTCGGGGAGCGCGAGCTTCACGCCGAGCGCCGCGGGCAGGCCCCAGCCGATGCCGCCGCCGCGCAGGCCGAAGAAGCTCTTCGGGTCGGCGCAGCGGAAGAAGGTCCGCACGCCGGCCGACGAGGAGACGGCCTCCTCGACGACCACGACGTCAGCGGGTGCGTGCCGCGCGAGCGCGTGAACGAGCGCGAGCGGCGCGATCGGCACGCGCGCGGCCTCGGCCTCGGCGCGGCGCTCGAGCTCGGCGCGCTCCCGCGCGTGCGCCTCGGCGAGCGCCGCGCGGCGCCGCGCCGCGGCCTCGGCGCCGGCGCGCCCGGCGTGGCGGCGCAGCGCCTCCGCGAGCTCGGGCAGCGTCGCCTTCGGGTCGCCCTGGATCGCGACGCGCGCCGGGTAGTTCTTGCCGAGCTCCCAGGGGTCCACGTCGAGGTGCACGACGGCGAGATCGGGCGGCATCGGGTCCACGTCGTCGGGCAGCGAGAGCGTGAAGAGGTCCCCGCCGACGGAGACGAGCAGGTCGTGGCGCATCAGGATCTCGCGGATCAGGGGGCCGAGGCGCGGCATGGCCCCGGCGTACAGCGGGTGAGTGAACGGGACGTTGCACGTGCTCGACACGCCCTCGGAGAACACGGGCGCCCCGCAGAGCTCGGCCAGCTCGACCAGCTCCGCGAGCGCGTCGCCGTGGGCGACGGCGTCGCCCGCGACGAGCAGCGGGCGCTCGGCCCGGGCCAGGAGCCGCGCGGCCTCGTCCACCGCCGCGCGGTCACCCACGAGGCGCGGCGCGACGCGCGTCGGCGCGCCGAGGTCCAGGTCGCGCTCGGCGTTCAGCACGTCCACCGGGAGCGAGAGGAACACGGGTCCGGAGGGCCGCGCGAGCGCGGTCTTCGCCGCGCGGCGCACGATGCGCGGCAGGTCCTCGAGGCGGCGCGCCTCGGTGGACCACTTGACGAACGGCCGGGCGATCGGCGGGAGATCGGCCCAGAGGATGGGCTCGGTCACGGTGAAGGACTGGTCGTGCTGCCCGGCGGTCAGGAGCAGCGGCGCGCCGGACTTCTGGGCGTCGTAGAGCATGCCCATCGCGTTGCCGAGGCCGGGCGTGACGTGGACATTCACCGCGGCGAGCCCGCCGCGCGCCTGCGCGTAGCCGTCGGCGGCGGCGATCGCGACGGCCTCCTGCAGCGCCAGCACGTAGTGGATCGCGGGCTCGCGGGCGAGGCCGTCCATCAGCGGCAGCTCGGTCGTGCCCGGATTGCCGAACATGACCGAGACGCCTTCGGACTTGAGAATCTCGAGGAACGCCTGCTTGCCGGAGATGTAGGGCATGGCCCGCAGATGATAAGCTCTCTTGCGTGTCACCGAAAGAGGCGCCGCTCCTGCGCGCCGCGCGTCGCGAGCCCGTGCCGTACACACCCGTCTGGCTCATGCGCCAGGCAGGCCGCTACATGCCCGAGTACCGCGCGCTGCGCGAGCGGTTCGGCTTCCTGGAGCTGTGCCGGAACCCGGAGGCCGCCGCGGAGGTCACGCTCCAGCCCGTCGAGCGGCTGGGCGTGGACGCCGCGATCCTCTTCGCCGACATCCTGTTGATCGTCGAGCCGCTCGGCGTCGGGCTCGAGTTCGAGCGCGGCGAGGGGCCCGTGATCCGCCGCCCGGTCCGCACCGGCGCCGACGTCGCGCGCCTTCGGCCCATCGACGTGGACGCGGCGGTGCCGTTCGTGTTCGAGGCGGCGCGCCGCGTGCGGGCGGCGCTCGACGGTCGGGTGCCGCTCATCGGCTTCGCGGGCGCGCCGTTCACGGTGGCGTCCTACCTGGTCGAGGGCGGCGCCTCGCGCGATTACGCGATGACCAAGCGCCTCATGTACGAGGAGCCGGAGGCGTGGCACCGGCTGATGACGCTCCTCGCCGAGGCGACGGCACGCTACCTCGGCGGCCAGATCGCCGCCGGCGCCGAGGCGGTGCAGCTCTTCGACTCCTGGGTGGGCGCGCTCGGTCCCGCGGACTACCGCGCCTTCGTCCAGCCCCACGTGCGCGCCCTGATCCGGGCGCTCCCGCCCGGCACGCCCGTCATCCACTTCGGCACGGGCACGGCGGCGCTGCTGCCGCTCATGCGGGAGGCCGGCGGCGATGTGATCGGGCTCGACTGGCGCGTGGACCTCGACGCGGGCTGGGCCGCGGTCGGCCACGACGTCGCCGTGCAGGGCAACCTCGACCCCGCGGTGCTCCTCGCCCGCCCGGCCTACATCCGCGAGCGCGTGAAGGACGTGCTCGACCGCGCCGGCGGCCGGCCGGGACACATCTTCAACCTCGGCCACGGCGTCCTCCAGCAGACGCCCCCCGAGCACGCGCGGGCGCTCGTGGAGATCGTCCACGAGCTGTCGGACCGCCGATGAGACACCCTGTGTCAACCTTCACGTCGTCACGCGGCGACGAGGCGCTGGGCGCCACGGTGAAGCGTGACGTCGTAGGGACGGCGGTCCTGCCA
>Ga0209211_10007348_pt1 | contig 15493 bp, 13 predicted proteins | sample RifGroA2_FD_183992 | JGI IMG/M metagenome (GOLD analysis project Ga0209211, IMG submission 183992) | Groundwater microbial communities from Rifle, Colorado, USA - Groundwater A2 (SPAdes) (version 2) | ecosystem: Environmental > Aquatic > Deep subsurface > Groundwater | place: Rifle, Colorado... | reverse complement strand
CTCTTAATAACTCGCGCGAAACTTCCGCGGTGTTAACTTCTGATCGATTCGTACGATCTAATTGAATTTCACTTAATTTTATTTCGTGAGGCATAGTATTAGGTTATAGGTGTTAGGTTGTAGGTTATAGGTTTTAGGGGCGTAGAAAAGAGAAAAGAGAAATTAGAAAAGAGTGCGTAGAGAGGAGTTTAAAATTTACGAACTACGAACACAATACGAACATACGAACGATACTATATTCATTACAAAACTGCGAATTGCCATAAACCAATGAACGTAGCTCAAACCTTTAGGTTTGAGGACGTCTCAGATCTAAAGATCTGAGCTACACTTGTTCTTGTGTTCTTATGTCCTTATGTTTCTCTGTTTCTCTGTTTCTCTGTTTTTTTATGCCCCTCTGCCGACTCTTTTCTCTTTTCTAATACTAATATACTAAATTTTCAATAGCTTGCCAGGTTTTTTTTGCACAAGCTTCCCAAGAATATTGCTCGGCAATACACGGACCACGTTGTTTAAGAGTTTCTCGAAAATTATTATCATAAACAATTTTGCTCAAAGCGCTTGACCAATTTTCCAAGCTTGTTGGCGGTGCAAATAAAGCATTTCCATGAGTCACTTCTCTTAAAACCGAAATTTCTGATACAAGCGATGGAACTCCGCAAGCCAATGCCTGAATTACCGGCAAACCAAATCCTTCATACATGGATGGAAAAACAAAAGCATTGGCACCGCAATACAAAGCTGGCAAATCTTCTTCTGGAACATATCCAAGCAAGCGTCCTTTTTTCCCTAATTTTTTATAAGCTATTTCAAATTCTTCATCTTTAAATTTAAAATTCCGGCTACCGGCCAAAACCAAATCAAAATCCTTGTTCACTTCTTGATTGTCCTCAAAGGCTTCCAGTAAAACCGGCAAATTTTTCTTAGCATCAATCCGGCCGACATATAATAAATATGGACGTTTTAAATTATATTTTTGTTTTATATTTTCCAAATTCAAACCGGGATGATAACGAGCAATATCAACACCCAAAGGCGTGACAACAATTTTATCCTCTGAAAAATCAGCGTATTTTATTAAATCTTTTTCAGTGGCCTTGGTTGGTACAAAAATTTTTTCCGCATGAACCTTGGCTAAAGATAAACCAACGGACTGACGACGAAAATCATCCAGTGAATAAAGATCCTGATGCAACAAAGCCCCGACATCATGAATTGTTGTTACGCTGTACTCGCTCTTTTTTGGACTGTGCGGATGAATCCAAGGAAGCAAATTATGCGGTGAAAATAAAACATTCGGTCGATTCCTGAACATTTCGTAACTTAACCGAAACTGCGTCCAAAACCGACGCGGCGGCCAAGCTAATTGCTTCCACTGCCAATTATCATTTTTTAAATCTTTGGTAAAATCTTCGCCATATAATGAATACAAAAAAACTCTCCAGTTTTCCGGAGTATTTTTTTTCATCTCGCGAATTAAATAGTGAGTGTACCACTCCACGCCGGTTTTTTCTTTTCTGGAAATTAAGACGTCGATGCCGAGGGTGTACATAAGTTAAAATTACAAATCGTGATAAAAAATTCGAAATTCGAATATCGAAATCCAAAACAAATTCTAATGTTCAAAACGACTTTCAGATTTTAATTATTTGTTATTCTCATGTTCTTAAGAACACGAGAATAAGGTTTTGGTCATTTGAACATTTTGATTTTGGGTTTGTTTCGTATTTCGAATTTCGTGCTTCGAATTTACCAAGAACTTGAAACCTGAAGCCTACATTATTTTTTAAGACGCAAAAATACTGCGCTTGTATGCTTCCAAATTTTCCAACGCAATTCCGGTTCCTTTAGCAACACACAACTGCGGTTCATCAGCAACATAAGCCGGCACGCCGGTGGCTTTGGAAAATAATTGATCAATATTTCGAAGCTGTGAAGATCCACCAGTCAACACCATCCCCTTTTCCATCACATCAGCTGACAATTCCGGCGGGGTTTTATGCAAAACTTCTTTCACCGCACTTACCATTCCTTCCAACTGTTCAGTAATTGCTTCCGTGATATCATCAGAGGTAATCCGAAGAGTGCGCGGCAAACCACTCGCCATATCACGTCCTTTAATTTCCATGGTTAATTTTTCTTCAAGATACAAAGCTGATCCAATTTCAATTTTAGCGCGTTCGGCGGTGCGTTCACCAATTGCTAAACCAAATTTCTTTCTAGTATATTCCATTATGGCATTGTCTAATTTATTTCCGCCAATACGAACTGAAGAAGAAGCCACAATTCCACCAAGTGAAATAACTGCCATTTCCGCCGTACCGCCACCAATATCAATAACCATGTAACCGCTTGCTCCGCCAATTGGAATATTAGCGCCAATCGCCGCTACAATCGGTTCTTTAATAACATAAGCCGCGCGCGCGCCAGCTGCAATCGTCGCGTCAATTACAGCGCGGCGTTCGGTGGAAGTAATTCCGCCTGGCACGGCCACCATAACTTCCGGACGAAAAATTCGCACTCCGCCAAGAGCTTTGGTTAAAAAGTAACGAAGCATGGCTTCAGTTGTTTTGTAATCGGCAATCACGCCGTCCTTGAGCGGACGGCAAGCAATAATCGTGTCTGGCGTGCGACCCAACATTTCTTTCGCTTCCGCGCCAACCGCCAAAACTTTGCGATCGCTTACTGACAAGGCGACGACCGATGGTTCGTGTAACACAATACCGCGCTTGGGTACATACACAAGCACAGTCGTGGTTCCTAAATCAATTCCGACTTTTTTGATAAACATAGTTCAGTATTAGAAAAGAGTACGTAGGAAATAAGAAGAAAAGACGGATGGTAATTTTGAATGATGAATTTCGAATTTTGAATCAATTTAGAATGTTATAATTTTGAAACACGATATTTCGAAATTAAATCATTAAAAATTTATTCGAAATTCAAAATTAAAAATTCAAAATTTTATCTTCTCTCTCTGCCCCACTGCCGACTCTTTTCTATTTTCTATTTTTTGCGTGGCGGGGCACAAGGCCCCGCCCTACGTAATCTTTTTTCGTATTGTTCGTAACCAGTTCGTAGTTCGTATAATCTAAATTTGGCGCAACGAAGACGCCTCACGGCGTCTCCTTTTAATTCTATTTTATTATGAAATTACAAATCAAAACCTTAATAGGAATTCTTTATCCTCAGCCAAATTTGTATGGGTGCGATACCACATATCCCCAAGCTCTCTTGTTTCTTCCGCTGGCATCGCTTCCTTGAAATTCTTACCAAAATTAAGCTCTAATGTCAAATTGTGGGTAAAAGCGCCAAGTTGTTTTTGGAATTTTAAATCATACTCATCTGAGCTCTTTATGTGTTCAACTAAATCTTTTGGCAAACGATAAGTAAAAGTTAAAGTTCGCTCCTCGCCTGGTTCAATGGAAGTGAAGGTGCCAAAAACAGTAGCGCCGAGCTCTGAAGATATATCAATCGTACCTAGTTCGCGCGCCGGATTTTTAATTTTGTCATCTTTAAGCGCGCCGGTTACTCCAACAAACTCACTGCCCAAAGGAACATATAATCTAGTGTAAGTTCGCAAACGCGTGGTCTTCCAATCAAAATGGCCATCATGACGATAAGTAATTGCCACGCTCGCCAATAAATTATCTCCCTCTGGAACTATGCGGTAAGTAATCGAACGCGAAACTTCAATGTCAGATTTTAAAGCCGCCATATTGGCATCAACTGCCATAACAAAATCTTCCGTACCGGTTACAACTCGGCCGGACCAATTTTGTTTATCAAGCAAATTTTGCAATTCTGTTTCTTTGCTCCAAACCATTAATTGTTTTTGTTTGAAACCTAGAGCCACAGCATCCAAAACTTTTTCCCAATCTTGAATAGGTAAAGTAACAAGTTTTAAAACAACATTTTCCACAAGAACCGCCAAAATTTCCTTACGTTGTTCCGTTGGAATTCCTTCTCCTTTATAACCAACTTCAACTTTATATTCAAGCGCGTCAAAAAGATTTTCTGATGTAAAAATTTGGTCAGCCACTTCAATCGGACCGGTTACTCGCAAAATTTCTGATGCAAAACTTGGTGTAAAAGCAATAACCGTATTAATTGGTTTTGGTGTTTTTCCAACTAATTCTAACTCTTCTTTATAAAATTTTAAAACCTGTTCTGTGGAAACAGCAAAATCAGGCGACCAATTTGCGTCGCGCAAATACCAAGATGACATGCCTAAATAATTCACAATCGGCGCCGGCGGAACAATATTCCAACGACCTTCAACCGGTCCATCAATGGCATAGGAGTCAATTGTTTCCAAATCCCCCACTTCAGCATCTTTGACTTTTGTGGTTCCAAGCGCGCCGATAAAACCGCCACCCGGACGCAGTTCAGAATTGTTCAAAAATATAATTAATAAATCAGATTCCTCGGGATAACCGGCCAAGGCTGGAAAAATTTTAAGAAGAGGAATTAAGTGATCAAAATCTGTAACCAACTTGGGAAGTTTTTGGGCAATTTTATCAACACCATTTGCAAGCGGTGCAAATAAACCATCGCGGGGAATACTGTTAAAATGATCCATGGCAATTTGCAGACGCTCGCGAGCGCGTTCCAAAATTTCCACACTCTGTGTTATTTTTGCAAGCAAGGCTTGACGTTCAATTGGTGTTAATGCGGCGAGTGTAGCTTGTGGTGGCAAACCTAAAGATAAAATCGCCTGTGCTCCGGTACTTGCATCAATCACACCAAAAATTTCTTTAGCAAAATCAAAAGTTACTTCAATGGCTTCGATTGTGGCAATACCGGTTTCAACCAGCGCTCGCGTCGCACGCAATTGTTTTCCGAGATACGGGACAATGTAATAAGGAGTTAAAATTTGCAATGAAGTCTGCGACTCTAAAAGTTTTTGTTTGGCTGTTTGCAAAGACTCGTTGGCTGAATCAATATCTAACGAACTAAAAGATTGTTCTATTTTGTTTAATTCAGTTTGCGTGGCGCGCAAACTAATATAGGCACGGCTGCCAAAAACAAAAAGCGGAGTCAATAAAATAATAACTGCCAAAACAGCCAAAACCAAATACAAAACCGGCCGAATCTGTTTTTTGATCGGTCTGTCCTGCGGACTTAAAAAATCTGGCGAATGGGGCATAGATTGGAACGGAATAATAACAAAAGTAGGTAAAAGTTAGTGGGTAGTAAAGAACTAATCATAGCTCAGGACCTTAGTCCTGAGACATTCTCAAACCTAAAGGTTTGAGCTACACCCACTTTAATTTACATAGTTATCAAAAATTTATCAGCTTTTTTATCTTCCACTACTCTTTTCTCTTTTTTGGTTTCTATTTTCTAATATTTATTATACCACAGAATTAAAAATCCCGCGTACAACGCTGTACGCGGGAATTGTCTCGAGGTCGAACCTACGTAGGTCGAACCTCGGGGAATTACGAAAACTATTTACTTACTTGGGCAAAACGAGATCGTCTACGTCGCCCATGGGGTATGGGGCATCGCCTTTAGAAGAACTGGAAGATCCGGTTTGGCGTCTTGGTTCATCAAAACCGCGTCTATCTATCCTTGCTCTTTGGATTTCTTGCAAACGCGGATATTTTTGAATATTGCTTTCTGCAACCCACCTTCCGCCAATAGTGTCACCATGTTGGCAAGCAGAGGAAGTAGAGATTCCTTCGCACTCAAAAACAACTTCCCAAAGCTCGTCAAGGTATTTGATTAGTGTTGTTCTGCTAGTATTATAACCGCTCATGTATGGTTCATACCAACTGCCGTCATATCCCATAGTAAATATGTCCCCACCCACTTCAACCTTAATATTTACATGCTCTACAAATGCCTTACGATAACGTTCACAAAGATCTTTTGAAGCCCTAATTTCATCCAATAATTGATGACTGTGACCAAGGTAGTGGCCAAACAACCCATACAAAACTTTTGGTTTGCTCATGTCTGCACCAGTCTGTGATTTTTCATCTGGCTTTGGCTGTTCCTGTTTTTCCGACTTCTTTTCATCACCACAATCTGTGGCAAACAAAAGCCGGTCTAAGAGGTGCAGGTATGTTTTGAAACGCTTATATTGCCCCAAATTATCCGCAGCATCTTCAATTTTATCAACCGACACAGCATAACCGTCAGCACTTATGTAAATTAAATAACTGTTCTTGCGATATGTATCAAATTTATATCTAAGCCAAGAAGAGTGTCTAATATCTTTGAGTGTACCGTGAAAGAAAGTATCAATCGAATATTTAACATCTTGACCATAAGAATCACGCACTGCCTCAATCTCCTCATCACTCAAAGGCTCGAGCTTTGGTTTGGTTTGGGGATCGTAGCTAGCTTCTACTGGTTTGACAACAGGTGTTTCCGTTGGTGTACCAACTGCAGGCTCTCCTACTTTTTGATCAATAGCGTCTGTTTTTGCTGGCTCAGTTGCAACTGTTGCTTCTTGACCCAAAAACACAGCACGAAGTTTTCGATACTCATCTTTCAAATCTTCAGGAAGATGAGCAAGGTTTTGCTCCTTAATCACCACGTTAACTGCAAAACGATTTTTTCTAACACGAACATATCCTTTTTCAGGGTCAGTAAAGGCTTTTTGGAAAAGACTTTTTACTGCCGCGTCTGCCATGATTTCATCAAGACTGTACCAATCCGCGCCAACTGCAAAGTAAATATTTTCCGGATCAAGTTCTTTAACCGGATCTTTGGCTTGCTCAGCAACCTTGGCTTCTAGCTCTGGCTTGGTTTCTTCCGCAGGCTTTGGAGCTTCTGGTTCAACCTTGAACAACAACTCTTCCAACTTTGCAAGCGCAAACTTGATCTGCGAACACGTTGGATAAAATTTACGATGTGTAACCACAACATTTTTTATATTGGTAGCAAACTTTTTTCTCGCTTCTTTATCATTCTCCAAACGTTTAAAAGTATACCACTGTCCCATGTGATATCCGCAATAACCACCATAGTATTCACCGCCAGTGTCATCAATATAAAACTCAAAACCATCTAAAATACGCGGATCAATCTCTGGCAAATCAGGAATTTGCGCTCGATCTGAAGCAGTAGCAATTTCCTCTTTGAGCAAATTATACGCCCTCTGTAAACCATCAAGTGATTCTTCCAATTGCTTGATTTTTCCAGGAAATCCTAAAAAGTCGCCAAGATCAAGAAAAAATTGATACGGATCTTCACTTTCTCTGAACATCTGTTTTACTGCCTTGATCCGCAATTTAACTTGTTCTTTTGTGAGCAATCTCTTTTCTTCTGCCATTTTTTCCTCCTTACCCCGTTAGAAGTTCAAACTTCTAACGAGGTTTGTTTAATTGTAGCCTCGTTTTATTCGTTTGTTTGTTAAATTGTCAAAGTTCTTGTTTCACCGTAGCAAAGCGGTTGATCTGAAAAATTAACATAATTTAGATTATTTGTCAAGGTGAATAACAAAAAATCCGCCAAAATAGGCGAATTGTCCGAAGTTCAACTTCGGACAATTGGATAATTTTATGGAACGAACAAAAATACCGTCCCAAAAAAGCACAGATGTTTTACAAACCTACTTTAATAATACCAAAGAAAACATTTTCCGTGCAAGTGTGAATAAAAAACGATTTTACAAGTTGGGTTTGGGGAAACAAAATGGCGGGGTACAAGACCCCGCCCTACTGGTGTTAGAAATTGGATGTTTAGAAAATAGAAATTGGTAGTGCTGTTGCTATTGTAGCTCAGGACTAAAGTTCTGAAACATTCTCAAACCAGGCGTCGCCTTGAGGCTCCTTGCTTCTCATCCTCGCTCGGGATAGCCAAAACAAAGTTTTGTCTCTCCACTCACTCGTCGAGAAGTAAAGGTTTGAGCTACACTCATAAATACTAATGGCTAACTTTGATATAAAACCGTACACCCATTCGCCTTGAAATTTTAGGGTATAGATGTTACACTAATTGGCTTAGGCATAAACACATTACTTAGCGATAATTAGTTTAACATTAGTACTATGAAAAAAGAAGAGGCAAAAAAATTTTCAGCAAGCACGTGTTCTTTTTAATGCAGGAAAAAATAAAAAGGAAATTTCCAAGCAACTCAAGATCAGGAGACAAACAATCATCGAATGGCTTTCAAAAGAATCATACGAAGACAATCGAGGCTGGGAAAAAGATAAAGCCAGGAAATATACTGATCCTAAAATTTCTGAAAGAATTTGCGATTTGCGAACCAAGCGAACGGAAAATAAAAGTTACTTCATTGGTGGCGAATATCTGGGCATGGATTATGCCAAAAAATATTCCAAAGATGAAACTCCCTCGCAGTGGTTCATCGCCGAAACAATCAGAAAGAAAAAACTGCAAACTCGTAAACCTAAGAAAAGAGTTAAGGGCGGTTCGAAATATTTGCTTTATCCTGTTGAATCAATCAGAAAACTTGGATACATCCACCAAAGCGCTGATTTCATTGGCAAGAAATATATTATCGGAAAATCTGAGCCAGTCAATATTTTTTCCACCTGCTATCATGCGCCATTTAAGATTTATCAAATAGAGCGTATTACAGCGGAAAAAGCGGACTATGCAATTGAATCCCTGATAAAACTCTGGCAAATTTATCCGATACCAAATGTTTTTCGTATTGATAATGGTCTGCAATTTAGAGGAACGGCGAGTGGCAAGAGAGCGATTGGAAAATTTCTAACTTTTCTCTTGAACCTCGGTATTACTCCACTGTTTGGCAGTCCATCAAAACCATGGACCAATCCAAATGTTGAAGGACATAATCGTGTTTTTAATGAAAAAGTTTGGGATACGAATAATTTTCTCTCACTGGAACAGATTGATGTTGAATGCAATCGATTCAATAAAGAGAGCAATGAATTATTCAAATTCAAATACGGTAGCCTAATCGTAAACAGCAAAAACATTTTCAGATATTTGGAGAAAGAACAAATTGTTGATACTGCAAATTTGAAATCAACCAAAAATAAAAAGATTTGTTTTACTCGCTTTACTGAATCACTGGATGGTGTCAAAAAATCTCAAATTATCATCATGAACGAAATTGTAACTCTGCCAGAAAAATATGCTCATCAATTTGTTTTCGTAGAGTGGAATTTGGAAACCGAACAGCTATTCATCTATTCAGAAATTCAGAAAGTCTCAACACTGATTAAAAAACAAAAATTCCAAATCAATAATTAAGCCGTGTACGGTTTTATATCAAAATAAGCAACTAATTTCTAATCTCTAAACAGCTAATTTCTCTAACAATTATCTCGGTAACGACCCGCCGCGATATTTCAAAAAATATTTAAAACCGCTCAACACATGCGCACGGACAACATAATTTGTAAAAAATTTAAACGGTGAGCCGGATGATTCACGCTTGTGATAATGTACAATCGTAATTTCCGGATTGTAAGTAACGCGATATCCAGCATTCCAAGCCCGACGACACAAATCCGTATCTTCCAAATACATAAAAAATCGATCATCAAAAATTCCAATTTTTTCAATCATTTCCTGGCGCAAAACCAAAGAAGCGCCAAGCAACCAATCAACATCTCGCACATAACTATGATCCCAGTCTTCCATTAAATATTCTTTAATTGCCGCCTTGCCCGCTGTGGTTTTTCCCAAAAGAGTTCGACGATAAACAGGAATCAATGGTTTTGGAAAACGATAACATGAATGTTGGCGGCTGCCGTCAGGATTTTGCAAACGCGGACCCATAATTCCAATTTCAGGATTGGCATCCATAGCTTCAACAAGTTGATCAATTGAATAATCCATAATCACAGTATCCGGATTCATCACCATCACATATCGACCGCGCGCTTCACGAATTCCAATATTATTACCCGCACCAAAACCGATATTTTCTGACGACATGATGCAACGCACCTGAGGAAATTCATAAGCAATCATTTTGGCAATTCCATCTTTAGAATCATTATCAACTACAATAATTTCATGCTCGTGTCGCGGAGCAAATTTTTGTAGACCACGCAAACACATGCGCACAAGTCCTTTTGATTTATAATTTAGGATTACTATTGAGATGTCCATATTCCCACGTAAAGGATAAATTCGAAATCCAAATATCAAAATTCGAAACAAATTCAAAGGCTCAAAACACAAATGTTCAAAACATATTCTTAAATTCTTAAGAATTTCAGATAACAAATTCAAAGAAAATTTTACATTTAAATGTTCATTTTTCTACTTATTTCTTATTCTCATGTTCTTAAGAACATGAGAATAAGGTTTTGGTTATTTGAACATTTTAATTTTGAATTTGTTTCGGATTTCGTGCTTCGAATTTTTAAACGAACCACTTCCCCACTTCCCGTGGATGAATTTTTGCCCTAGCCATAACCGCTTGGCGCTTTTTAAGCATTCTCGGCAACCCTCGCCAAAAAGCAACCCCGGCCTTAAGCACCCTTGGTTCAAAAATCAAAATTGATCCGAACTTTAATATCTCATAAACTCCGATCCATGGCAAATGTTGAAAAAAATTTCCCAAGCCATCATTTTTTACCAACATCCACAAATGATTGCGGTATGAATAATAATTTATTTCCTTGGGTTTATATTTTCTATTTTTAAACATTTGAAAAAATCCGGATTTTTCTTTTCCGCCAACACGCCGGAAATGATACGCCAAAGCTTCGGGAACAAAACGAGCGAAAAAACCGGCTAATTGCAAACGCCATGCCAAATCCGCATCTTCTTTATACGCAAAAAAATCATCATCAAAAAATTCTTCGCCATGACGCACCGCATCAAGTGCGGACAAACGATACAAAGCCAAAGCACCGGAAACACCAAACACTTCTTGACTTTGATCAAACTGACCACTGTCCAATTCCCCGGCTCCGCGATCAGTCACTCGACGCGAACGACTAATTGATAATCCGGTAGAATCAATTGTATTTGTTTTCGTGTCATCTTTAAAACCATCATCTTCCGCGCGCGTTGCTCCCAACAACTTTCCGGAAAAAGACGCGGCTTCTGGATGTGTGTCAGCCGCAGCCACTAATTTTTCAAGATAATCCGGTGTTAAAATAATATCCGGATTTGTTATCAAAACATAATTCGAATCCATTGGCTCATCTTTCCACATGGCCATAGCATATTTAATTCCTTGATTATGTGCGGCGGAAAAACCGAGATTTCTAAAATTTCGAATAATCTTTACTTGCGGATATTTTTCACGCAAAAAATCCACACTGCCGTCAGCCGAGGCATTGTCAATAACCAAAACTGAAAACTCGGTAAAGGTTTGTTTTTCAAGGGACAGCATCAAATCCGGCAAATAACGCATGCTGTTCCAAGTTACAATGTTGACTGATAGTTTGGACATAAGTTAGGTTATAGGTTTTGGATGTTAGGTTTTAGGGCGTAAAAAAGAGAAAAGAACACGTGGATATAAATTTAAAAATTACAAACCATAAACACAACAAAAACATACAAATGTACCACTTGCAGAGATCCCTCACCCTCGTAGGAATATTCGTTACAGCGGTTCAGGACGACTCCTTCGGAGTCGGTTTGGTGTTTGGAAATTGGTGCTTGGAATTTCTATGGCTTATAGCTTTACTCCCTACTTCCCACTCCCTATTTTTTCTCCGTAACATTAAATCCCAAATACTTCCCCAGTAATAAACGCGTTTGGGCGTCGATGGCAGGGAAGGCACCGAAAACCACGAAAGTTACTGGCAATAAAATCCACTGAAGAATCATGCCAAGCCAATGCCATTTGCGCTTTTCTTCCGGCGGATGTGGCAACATAGTCAATGATAAAATTGCCGAAGCAAAAACTCCGATCATAGCAAGTTGCATCAATATCTCCAAAGTACGCGGCGCATTTTGTACGAGCACTGACGCATTTGGTTCAGTTGATACCACCATCAAAGGTAGCCAACCAAGCACGAAAATCAAAATCGGCGCGGTTGCCCAAGTATACATTCCTTCCATGTGATTCCAAAGATATTTTACTTTTTTCTGCCACGGAATCAAATTGTCTTCTCTAAACCTTTTAATCATGTATGGAAAATGTTCCACACCCCAAGCCCAGCGACGCTGTTGTTTGTAAAGCGCGATCAAGGCCTTCCAATAATTTTCACCATACACCGCGTCCATGGAAACCGGCAAATACATTGGTGTCACTTCATAATCTCCATGATAGTGAAAAAAACCTTGCAAGAAAATTCTAGAGTCTTCACTCACAATATCATTTTCCCAAAAACCAACATCAACCAACATTTTAAAACTCATGGAGTGTGATGAAAACGTAAACAAACGTTCTGGCCGTGCCAATTCTGAAAGCAACCAAAAAGTCGTGCCAAAAGCCGCAATGCGCACCGGCGCCTCGGCATCCCAAATTGTATTCGAATAAAGCGCAATCGGCTGGTACGAAGATCTGGTTGGATTTGGGTGGGTGCAATACAAATATGTTAAGTATGAATAATATTGTTCATGCACTGTGGTATCAACATCAAAACTAGAAACAATAATTTTTTCGTATGGAATTCCTTCTTGATCAATATATTTTTTAACTTGCCGACCACTGTAATTGAGATTTGAACCTTTTCCAATAATTTCTCCAACAACATCTTTTGGATGGACTGTGATCAAGATTTTTTTAAATTTTCCATGATACTCTTGCATTATGGTTTGGGCACGAACTTTAAATTGCTCACCCGCCCGTTCTTCTCCGGCTAAAACAATAATAAATTTACCCGGGTCGTACGCGGATTTTAAAACAGCATTCAAAGTTCGACGAATTACATCCACTGATTCATTTACTGTTGGTAAAAAAATCAAATGATAAATTCGTGAATAATTAACTTCCTGAAGTTTTTTGGACCAATCGGTTTTTTCTGTTTTTTTAAAACGATACCAAGAAGTGGTCAGATAAAAAACAAAATAAACCACTCGGAAAAACCACAAGAGGTCAAAAATAATAATAAAATAAATTACCCAAACCGGAACAATAAATGAAAGGGAAATAGCTCCAATTAGAGTAATCCAGACAATGCTTGCTGGAATAAATTCGAGAAAACGCTTTGGTAAATACATATCGTACTTGATCTTAACATAAATACAGAGGAAATCAAATACCTTGAATTATCATTTTGTGTGATGTTTTAATTGTACAACCCGACCCCCCACATGTTATGATTCTAATAGAATTAATAACTTTAACCCAAACCCATATGAAAAACATCTTCTTTTTAGTTATTGTAATGGGCTTATTTTTAGGCGGATGTGCAGTGCAAAAACCAGAAAATCTTAGTGTTGAAACACCGGCCAAAAATGAATCACTGCCTTTGGAAAAAAATAAACTGGATCTAAGCAATCAACAACTAAAAAAGGTACCTGATTATGTTTTTAATCAAACCAATTTAGAAGAATTAAATCTTTCCAATAATCAACTTACCGGAGCAATTCAAGCGGAAATCAGACATCTGCAAAAACTCAAAGTGCTGAACGCAAGCAACAATCTCATGACTGGCGTTCCGGCAGAAGTCGGGCAATTGCAAAATTTGCAAATCTTGGATCTGTCAAACAATCAACTAACCGGTCTGCCTAATGAACTTGGAAATCTAAAAAATCTAAAAACACTCAATATTTCCGGTAATAATTATTCAACTGCTGACTTGAATACCATTGTTGAAAAACTACCGGCTGGTGTGAATGTAATTAAATAAAAAAGATGGGGGTTTAACCTCCATAATGAAATTTATGTCTGAATTTAAAGAAAATACACATGAAGAGGAACCAAAGGAAAGAATAGAACGACTACAACAAAAAGTCTGGGATAATTTGCGCAATAGTGGTTTATTGCAACAAATCTTAAATCAAAGTCAGCATGATGATGATCCATCCAAGTATGTTGGTGTTGAATTTTGGACAGATATTGGTGCAAGTCAAGTTGATTACCGCACAAAAATGTGGTTAAAAATAAATATTAAGCATATTGAACACCGACAACCGGTCACACCAAAACTATACCGTCTAACCAAAGACCCAACAGAACAAAAACGAATTTCCGAACAAATTTGGGATGGAATAACTGAGGAAGATTTAAGATTTATTGCAAAATTTAAATCAGATGATTATTATTCCAGAGATCAAGATCATGGGTTATTTCAAGGACAATCCCAAACCATAAGAGTTCTTCATCCAGCTATTGAAGCCGGCAAATTTACTGTCGAGTTAATACCTGATCATGCTCAATACTGTTTTGTTCCAAAAAATGATAAAATTTAGAAAAATTATAAAAAACAAACAACCTCTATGCAAGAAAGAAATAGTGACAACTTCATATACAAAAACCCAAGAAAAAATATTGAGCAAGGCGAAGATCCCTTACACACGATAGATCTGATGTTTGATGGAAAAATTATCGGTCGCGCCGAGCTAACTTATTATTCAAAACCTTACCCCTTGTATCAATTAAGTGATTTGTATGTGGAATTAGAATATCAGGGAACAGGTCAAGCCGGGAAAATTATGGAGCAGGTTGAAAATTTCCTTAAAGAAAAAAAGAAGGCTGGCGTTTTGGTTGATGCAATTGACCCTGATTCTCCGGCAAGCGGAATGTATGCGCGAAGGGGTTGGCAAGAAATCCCGGAATCAAATGGATTACATGTATACAATCTGCCAAAGGACGCGACTCTGGAAGACTTCAAAGGATACACCTTTAGACAAACCGACTTGATGGATCGAGAAAGCTGGAAGAAAAAATCAAATTAAATTTTCACCGAGGCTCACCCCCCTACCCTAAAAAAAGACGGAGGTTAAACCTCCGGAAAACACTTTAAAAAAAGATGGAGGTTTAACCTCCATGAACACAAAATTTAAAAACCGGAGCACGAAGCTCCGGTTTTGTGGTGAAAAAAATTTATGGTGTTTGAATGCCTGGGGTGGTAGCGTAGAAATTTGGAAGCTCTTTCCTTACTGCAGCCAAAACAGCATCCAAGTCAATACTTGCCCTGTTGCCGTCAATGGCGCGATTGATCGCTTCCTTGTTCACTCCGGCAAGCTCACCCATCTGTTTTGCACGCAATACTGCGAGCATCATCCCAACATCTCCGCGACAAACATAATCCCAAAGGAGATAAATACGACTGCCGTAGATATTGAGCATATCCAAAGTAAGAAGGGCACCAAAACCGCCCAGCATTGAATCCGGGTCAATTTTCTCACCTTTCTCTAAAACCTCTACACAGGCTTCCAATGCACCGGGGTTACCTTCAGACATTGCCGAGATTACATCCTGAAACGACATACCAAGACCAATTCTTTCATTTGCCATTTTAAACAAACCTCCTTTTTTTGGGGTTAAAGGTCAGCGTGTTCTCTCGTCTCGTGTCTACATCGAAATAGTAGACCTGTCCCCAAATTAACAATTCTTTAAAAATTTGATATAATAAAAGGGCTAATATTACAAATAATATTAATCCTTATGATTTTCAACAAAGAA
>Ga0209211_10007346_pt1 | contig 15494 bp, 7 predicted proteins | sample RifGroA2_FD_183992 | JGI IMG/M metagenome (GOLD analysis project Ga0209211, IMG submission 183992) | Groundwater microbial communities from Rifle, Colorado, USA - Groundwater A2 (SPAdes) (version 2) | ecosystem: Environmental > Aquatic > Deep subsurface > Groundwater | place: Rifle, Colorado... | reverse complement strand
TTAGCCAACTCACCCCAAGCTGAACTTGATAAAGATGACGCTTCCCGCTCTTACGCGTTAAAAAATGCCTATTACGTAACCGAACCCTGTAAAATACGGGGGCAGACAGTTCTTTTGGTTGATGATGTGTTAACGAGCGGCGCCACATTAGAAGTCGCGGCCCAAGCCTTAAAAAAGGCCGGCGCCACCCACGTTTTTTGTCTTGTTTTAGCGCGCGGATAGCACCTTTTACAAGGCTTGATCTTTTTTTAATATCAGGCTATACTAGTGGCGTTACATAAAAAAGTAGGGCGGGGTCTTGCACCCCGCCACCGGTGTCGTCCCGAACTGTGGTAACAAATATTCCTGCGAGGGTGATGGATCTCTGCATTATGTTTGTGTTTTTGATCATTTGAATTTTGATATTATTTGGACCGCCGGCTGGCGGTTTGGATATTGGAATTTGGAATTTAACAGTTTATTATATATGAAGAGGTGGCTGAGCGGCCGAAAGCAGCACACTGCTAATGTGCTGACCTGTCAAAGGGTCCGTGGGTTCGAATCCCACCCTCTTCGATTTAAAAAATGTTACCTTGAAAGGGTGGGATTCGATAGCGCAAATATCCCACTTCTCAAGGAGTGAGCCAGAGTGGCAAAACTTACTTTGCCACTCTCGAGCGACGCAGAGAAGTAACCTCACTATAGTGAGGTTACCCTCTTCGATTTAAAAAATGTTACCTTGAAAGGGTGGGATTCGATAGCGCAAATATCCCACTTCTCGTCGAGCGAACAGAGTGACTAAGCTTACTTAGCCACTCTTGAGCGAGAATGAGAAGTAACCTCACTATAGTGAGGTTACCCTCTTCGTTTTTGGTGGGGTGGCCGAGCGGTTGAAGGCAACAGTCTTGAAAACTGTCAGGGTTAATAGCCCTCGTGAGTTCGAATCTCACCCCCACCGCCAAAAAAATTATTTAATAAAAAATATGCGCGAGGGAATGGAAGGAAAATTTCATATTGAACAACCAGACCAAAGCAAAGAAGCGCGATTTTTGGGTATTTCCACAAGAGAAGAAATAAATCGAAAATTATCTCAAATAAACAGCGACATTGTTATTAATCCAAATACTAAAGGCTATGAATCAACCCTTAAATTTCCTCATCAAGAATCGAACAGAGTTGAAATCTCGCCGGAAGAATATGATCTCTTCAGAGAAGAATTCAACACTGACGTGCGCCTTTTTTCAGATAGAATCCAAAGGCTTAAAATGCGCGCCTTAGACCAGTACTTGGCTGGCAGCACCGCAGCTATTTCAAAAGAAGAAGGAGAATTGAGTTATGACCAAGAAAAACTTACTTTTATAGGAAAATTGCGAGAAACAGCTGCTAAATTAAAATTTAAAAAAGAAAAAATCACTGAAGATGAATTTAAAAATCTTGTTTCTGAAGCAAACCGGCGACTGCCAAACGGGCAAGCAATCAGACCGATTAAAGAACCGCTAAAAATAGATGCCGAGCAAATCTACAGCTTAACTTTCAGCATGCAATACGGAAAACCACCGAGCAAAGAAAGAGGAAAAATGCTTGAAGGGCTAATTGAAGACATAAATGAAATAGAATCCGAACTCTCTGTTATTGAACAACAAGGAGAGCTTTTTAGCGATAAAAATAAAAACCCAATAAGCGAAGAAAAATTTGAAGATCTCTGGGATAAATACCGAGAACTCTTGAAAAGGGTTGCCAATATTGAAGAATTAACTTCTTGGCACTCCCCGACTTACGGAACAAGCGGCAAGGGCGAACGCGGAGTGGAACAAAGATCAGAAAAATTTCTAACTGATTATCAAAGATGGAAAATGTGGGAGGCTTTGGAGCTTGAAAGAAGACTGCACAGCGATAGTTTTGGCAAACGCGTACGAAGCGGCTTTGATTTGCGTATGGAAAGCATACTTACAAACAGCGGTATGACCGCACTTGAAGCAATCATGCAAGGAATAGATATGCGATCTTCTCGTGGAAAAAAATCCCGAAAAAAAGCAAAAATTTTTAAAACAAAAGATATTTATTTTGAAGCAGACAGAGTATTTACAGACCATTATGAGCAAATGGGCATCAAACCAAAAGAATTTAATCCAGAAGATACAGATACTCTTATTGAAAGAATCAAAAAAGATCACCCTCTGGTTGTTTTTGTAAACCCGATGTCAAACATGTATGACATGAAAGTATGCGAAATTGGAAAAATATTAACCGCTCTTTGCGATGAAGAATGGGAAAAAGAATGTCGCGCCCAAGCAAAAAAAGAACGACCGGATAGTGTTTACTTAAATATCCCAGACATCCACATCATTATTGACAATTCCACTCTCGGACAGCTGGCAAAATGGAAGAATTTTGATTTTGGCATGCTGCCTAAATTTGTAAAAATTTTTTCTTTTGAAAGTTTGGTAAAATACGGACAAGATGGACAAGATCTGGTTCAAGCTGGATTAATCACAGCCATTGGCGAATACGCGAGCGAAAGTGTTGATCAAGTACGCAAAGAAAAAGGTCTCCAACCCCCGGAAAACACCATCAGAAAACTCGCAGCTTCCCCGCCGCCGGAAATAACTGACGCGAAGATGCAAAGACATTCTCGAAACAGCGAACATCTCACCGCCGTGCTTGCGGAAGAAGCTAAAAATCCGGACAGTTTCATTGCTGAAGTAATTTTTCCTGGCCATGAAAGCCATTCGCAGTTTGAAGCCGCTAAAAATGAAATGACTGGCGGCGGCGGTTTATTAAATATCGGATTTAGAACAGAGAATCTTCTTGGATACCAAGAAAAACACGAAACATGGTCTGACAAACCAATGTCTCCTTATGAGCTAACGAAAAAGGAGGGTGAAATTATCGGCGCTTTTAATGCACTTATCATTCTACTTGCTAAAAAAATTAATCTTGAAGTAAACAAAGGAACAAGCTACGGATTTCGAACCACAAGAATCGCAATCTACGAAAGAAAACAAACCGAAAAAGAAAAAGCAAAATTTGATCGCGAGTGGAAGAATGTTCCATATCTACGTGTTGCCACAGGCACAGAAAACATCAAAGACAACATCTTACTTGCGGAAATAATCAAACGCGCAAACCAAATTTTTAAAGATGCAATAAAACGCGGCAAATTATTATCACTGGTAAATTCAATACAAGAAAATAAAGAACAAGGTGTGGTAATGGAGGATGTTTAATTGAAACTGATATTTTATACTGTCCTTGATTAAAAATTTTTATGAAATCTAAAAAAGATACCGCAAAAACAAGGGCTGAATTCAAGATTTCAATTTTTGGCACCGGAAGTATAAAAAATAAACACGATGCTATTGCTATCGAATTCGTCAAACATTTAACTAAAAAAATTGTAAAAGATAAAAAACATCAAATAATTGCCGGTTGGTACGAAGGTGGTGTCATGGGCACCGCCATTGATGTGGCGCAACGAGAAGCAAGAAAACTTAAACGCAAAGATCTTTTACCAGAAGGAGTAATTCTCGGAGACCAGTCTCACCGGGCACCGGAAGGTAGCGATATTATAAAAGTTAAAAATCTTCCGGAAGAACTTGGAAGGATAATGGAAAAATCTAAAGCTTACGTAGTCATGCATGGCCAGACCGGAACCATAATTGAAATGTTTACCACTCTCTGGTCAGAAGCAATCGAGCATTTAATAAAAGAAAAGAATAAAGATTTTGTCCCCAAGCCAATTATTGTCGTAGATTCTTCGCCAGAATATGCCGATCTTCTTGATATCTTGGTAAAAAAAGACAAACACATTAAAAATGCCATGCAAGATATCTACATAATCAATCTTGATCCCAATCAAAACAAAAAAGAAACTGATCTTGCCGCCGAAGCCATCATTGGCATCCTCGAACTCTACTATAAAAAATACTTGGGTAAAATTTTAAACCCAAAAGAAGAACAGTCTATAAAAAAATTAGGACTGGAAAGCTTTTTAAAAAAGAAAGATACATTTAAAGATTTTGTTTGGATTTAAACAGTTGTTGGTTTGTTGCCAATAAAAATTATTTTGGTAAAATATGGAAAGATGGGAAAACGAACATAAGATGAGTGACGAATCTCGCGGCTTTGAAAAAATACTGGAAGAAGTATTGAAAAAAGGTTCTCCTGACTTGTCTTCAATATCTCGAACAGAAAGAGAGAGTGTTTTTAATTGGTATAAAAAAAATCAATTATCAGAAAAAAATCAAGTGGATTTTATGGAAGAATTTTTCCACTATGATCTGATCGACGACGCCACTGCTCTTGAATTTATTCGACCGATGAATTCGAAGCAAAAAACACAATTAGCAGAATTTATAAGCCGAGCAGTAAAACCTGAAAAATATTTACAAAGTTTCTACGAATGTTTATCCGAAGCAGACTTTTACGCAAGACAACGATTAATAAAATTACTTTCCGTTGACCCCGAAAGCGCAATTATGATTGCGCCTTTTGAAAATCTCCAAAAAATTCAGAGCGACGAAACAAAAAAAGATCTCTATGACGGATCTGTTTCGAGAAAAAATATCTTAGATTCAAGATTTGGATCTATAGAAGAATCCAAGAAATTACTCGATGCTTTATTAAAATACTATGAGGACCACCCGGACATTCAAGATCACATTGATGGGCTACCCGAGAGATCAAGAATTTCTCATCAAGCACATAATCGATTTTATTCCGCTCCAGCAATAAATTTAGAAAATATCGTAAGATACTATCTAAGTAGTAAGGCAATGGTTTTGTATCCATACTTAGAAAAACTGCTTGATCTGGGTTTCTTATCTTCCGATCAAGCCAAATCACTTTTTAAAGATCAATTACAATACCTCCCTGACCAAACCAAAGAAGAAGAAGCAGAAATAAATAGATTAACCAAAAAACTCAAAGGATCAGATGATCCGAACTTTTATTTCTATTCTGCCTACGAAGCCGTGCCACTAAAACATGGTTTTGAAATCGAAGTAATACGCGACAAAGGTGCAATCCGATCAATTGAAAATATTCTAAGCAATTTTCAAGAACACCGGAAAAGATTTGAATTTAACCATATAAAATTTTTAATGGATCTCTCATCTAGGGGTGCTCCAATATTTTCAATGGTTGAAACACTAGGTTTAAGTAAGGACGAAGTCAGAACAGTCTTATTGAGAAACTATAATGAAGAAGGAGATTTCTTTAATTTACGTGGATTTGGAGACTTAAAAACCGTTCTTGACTGGAATCGCAAACCAGAAAATTCAGAGGGACCAAATTTGGAAAAAACAGTTACCGATCTTTTAATACAACAAATTAGTGAGGGTGAAAACGTAGGTGTTGCTGCACATTTAAGAGATATTCTTCCTTGGTTTGAAGAAAACAATAAAAATAAAATAATAAAAGTAATTAACCAGAGAGCACCACAACTTTGGTTGCTCAGTCTAAATTACGCCATAGAAAATAAAGTAATGCCATTAAATGAACTGATTACAAAAAGTTCTCAAAAAAACAGCTATTGGTTCTTAGTGCATTTTAACATTCTTCTCTATCATGCGAGCATTCTAAAAAAAGAAGGCCAAGAAAAATCAACAGAACTTGAGGACATGAAAAAAACAGCGCGCAAAATAATCTTAGAAAACCCATACCACTTTTTATCTAAAGATTTAGAATATGTTATTAATCAGGTTTTTACTGAAGAGGAAAAAAATTCATTTATATATGAACAACTCAAAAAACAACCCGTAGATCCGTATTTCTTCAGCCAACTTATCAATAAAGACGACAACAGCAAATACTCTAAAATTTGTCATGATGTTTTAATTAATAATCCGGTACTATTCGTCGATTTTATTGATCATAATGTTAGATCAGTAAATAAAATTTTATCAATTAAGGAAACTACTGATCTCCTTGTTAAAACTACTGATTCTCTTGATTTTGATGAAATTTTCAATGATAATGAGCTTGTGTTAAACCTTTTAGAATCACCCCAAAATCTAGAACGTTTGTTAAATACTCTAAGACAATCAAATCAATCATACGGATTAATAGCTTTAGCAAAAACGCTGAACTCAATTCAAGAAAAAAAAGATACCAATATTAAAATTTGGAAATCAGAAATTGAAGTGGCTAAAAATGCACTTAAAAAATTAACTAATTTGCAAGCCTCAACATCAGCTTTTGATAAAAAAGACCTAAAATTAAAAATAGACGAAAAGAGGAAAGAATTATCAAAATTAGAAAAAAATAAACCAAAAGAACGTGCAACAGAACAAATTAAAAATCTTGCAAAAAGCTATCATGGCCAATTAAAAAAAGATTTACAAAAACTTTGCGAATCAGAGAAATTTTTAATTTTCCAAGAAGATATGCTGGATGTTCTGGATAAAGATGCTGAAGATTTATTGAGAAAAAATATAAAAGAATATCTAACCATACACCCCGAAGTATTGATGCGTGAATACTCAAGATATGGCGACAGAGAAAAGCATGGTAAATTAGTTTTTCGAGAAATATTAGGAGAAGAAGAATTTACAAGATTGTTTAAATCAAGAATACGCGCCTTAGCCTTCTGGTCTGGCCGATATGGACGAAATATCGATACTGATAAACTGCCGGAAAACTTGCTTGAACAAACAAACAATACAAATCCCCTACTCCGGCTTACATCCGAAAAACACCTGGAAAAAGATTTTTATGAAAGCACCATAAGCGTGGCTGAAAATTTTAAATTTTACCCTCTTTATGCCGATCTTCTAGAAAAAATGGCGTCCGAAGAAATGGAACTGTACGGTCCTTGTCTGGACCTAGAATCGTTCCAACCCAAAACAGAATTCGTGGCATTAGCCAAAATGATATTTTTACTTGAAAATTCCAAAGTCGCTCTAAAAAATAGAGACGCCATATTAAGCTTACCACCAAAACAAAGAGGGGAGTTTGTAAAAATGATTGGTTTCTTAACTGTCTATCATCTTGATGAAGAAATTGACTTTGATCTAACCGATCAAAATTATTCCCAAGTTAAAGAAAAAATTCTTTCTCACATTCTTAAATTTAGTAAAAAACTTTTTGAAATGGAAGATGTTGAAATTGATATGGTCGAACCTATAAATATAAATACCATAAATGCATTATCTACTTATTATGAAAATAGTTGCCGCAATATTCCGATCATGAAAAAAGCATTCCATCAAATAATGGTTCCTGTCTTGGGTGGTAATTATAATAATTGGAGAGCTTGGGAAAGCAAAGAAGCTCCAACAGATGATTTCGCCCGTGGTGAACGTTTGGAATATTTAAAAGAAAAAGGACTCTTGCCAAGAAATTTATCTCTAGATCAGTATAAAAAATGGCTTGAAGATGAAACTTTGGATTTTAACGAAACTTTTACCTATCAAATATCAGATATTCAGTCCGGAGTAAAAAATATATTAAACTTGGCAATTGTAGACAATCACATAGAAGAAACCGAAATAAATGTTGATGGTTTTGTATTAAAAAATAACTACAACGAAATAATTCAGCCGATGAAAGATTTGGTAAAGAGACAGCAGGATTATAAACAAAAAATCCAAGCAGCAAAAAAAGATAAAACTCAGGCGCTTACAGATGATGAAAAAGAAGAATACGAAAGTATTAAAAGAGAGATTAAAGATTATAGAGATGAGCACGAGGACGAGATTAAGAAAATCGAAGCCCTCCGTTATTTGGACCGGATTAAAAAACTTAGTATTGAAGAGCTTGAATTAAAAAGCATTTTGATTGATCAAAAAAGAATTGCTTTTTCTGATGTATTTGAAACCCTAGAAAAAACATTCAGTGATAAACCGGATTTCCTGTCTGATATAAGACGAATTAGAGAATTGTTAGCTGAAGGCAACAAACAAATATTCCAAGATGGCCGAGTTTCCAGGTCACAATTGATTATAACTGACCGTGTTGATTTAGAAACACATGTTTTTATCGGTGAAAAACCAGTAAATTCTTGCCAGCATTACGAAGGTTCAAGTTTAAACCAAGGCTTATTGTCTTATATATCAGATTCGGCTGTAAAAATCGGTCAAATTTGGGATGGAGATGGAAAAATAATAGCAAGGGCGATCTTTAGACTCATGGAGGACGAAAATCAAAATCCCCAGTTGTTTATGGAGAGAGTTTATTCTGTCAATACTCACACTAAAATAAAAGAAGCGATGATAAGATTTGCGGTTCAAAAAGCTAAATCAATGGGAATTAAAGTTTATACCCAAGAAGCAGAATATGAAAATCTTACTCAAGAAGGAATAAAGAGTGAAGATGTGGTTGTTTTGCATAGCCGAGGAAGTCGCAGTCCTTATGTATATACTGATGCTGGCGGAGGCAAGGTTCCCAATGGAGTGTTCAAGGTCGAGATTTTATAATCAAACCAGTAAAACGACCAATATAAAATAATTGCTAAATAATGCAAAAGTAGTGTATAATAAGCACAACCATTGATTTCGCTTGGACTTAAATTTATAATTCTCAAACAAACTTATGCCAACACAAAAAGGACCAACTATAATATCTTGGGCAACCACGCAATATCCGGAATATAATCGCGGTCGACTCTGGTATGCTATCGCTATTATTTTAGGATTAGCCGCAATTGTCTGGGCGCTTATTACCACCAACTTTTTATTCGCTATCATCATTATTATTTTTGCCATTATCATTGCTTTGGGATCATTGCAAAAACCAGGGGTGTTAAATGTAGAAATAACTGAAACCGGTCTTGCACTAAATGATGCTTTTTTACCATACGAAGATGTTGATCGATTTGCCATAATTTACAATCCCCCAATAAACAATCATTTATATCTCGCTTTTAAGAAAGGAATGCGACCGCAATTTGGAATTTCTCTCGAAGATCAGGATCCGCTTGAAATCCGCGATATTTTGATAAAATGCAATCTTAATGAGGATGTGGAGTGGACAGAAGAACCAGGATCTGATACTATTGGCCGGATCTTGAAGTTGTAATCAGGGTGTGTTATAATGCTGGCACTAGTATTATAAAGTCAAATAATTTAGATTTAAGGTTAAAGATTTAAGATTAAAGAAAATAAAAACGTCTTCACTTAAATCTCATATCTTTAATCTTTAATCTACCCCGCGCGCCCATAGCTCAGCTGGATAGAGCGTCAGCTTGCGGAGCTGAAGGTCGCACGTTCGAATCGTGCTGGGCGCATATGTGATTTTAATTTAAAAAATCGTCTTTTTTTTAGAGACGATTTTTTGTTTTATCCGGCTGACAAAAAATCCACACCCCACCCTTGCATTTCCCGTTTTTTCATGCTACAGTAAATAATAGCCTATCTTAAAATCTTAAGATCTTAAGATTTTAAGAATAATATTATGTTAAACAAAAGAAAACTTGAAAAGATCTGCAAAGGCTTTGCAAGCCACCGCCGCATTGAAATATTATCCCTCCTTGACACAAACCCGATGTCAAACCTTATTGACATTTCCGATTTTACCAAGACCAATGTGAAGACAGCTTTCGTACATGTCCAAAAAATGCATAACTCTGGAATTATATATAAAACTTCAAGGGGTGCTGATGTCGCTCACCAACTTTCACCGTTAGGAAAATCTATTCTTAAATTCTTAAAAACCTTAGAATAACTCATAATAATAAAGAATTTTCGGATATTATTTTAAAAAATCTATTCTTAAAATCTTAAGATCTTAAGATCTTAAGATTTTAAGAACCAAAAAAACCTGATATGTACCAACCGACCGAACTTACGCTCGATGCTCCGACTGAAATAATCCCTCGCATTGGGCCAAAAACGGCAAAAGATTTTGCAAAACTCGGCATCCATACTGCCCATGATTTGCTTTTTCATTTTCCTTTCCGCCACGAAGACTATTCCAAAATCGTCCGCGCGGCTGATCTTAGAATTGGCGAACAGGCTTCGACCAAGGTCCAAGTGCTGATGGTGGAAAATAGAAAAACCGCGCGGCGCGGACGCTTAATTACCGAAGCAATTTTCCAAGACAAATCCGGAAGCATTAAAGCGATTTGGTTTAATGGAAAATATATTCCCCGACTTCTCCAGCCCGGCCAGTGGGTTTATCTTTCCGGAACCTTGGAAAAAAGTTATTACGGTTTGCACATGGTAAATCCGATATTTGAAAATGTCATACCAAACCAAGAAACTGTGCATGCCGGCCGGCTTGTTCCTGTCTACCGAGTGACAGGAAATTTAACTCCTCGAATCGTTCGAACAGCTATCGCGCAAATTATACACCTTGCCAAAGACGAACCCGACTGGCTACCGGATGAAATAAAAATAAAACGCGGATTTTCAAATCTCACTCAAGCTCTGCGCGACATTCATTTTCCAAAAAACAACGAAGCATTATTCCGAGCAGTCAAAAGATTGTCATATAATGAATTATTCACTGCTGGGCTCATTGCTGAACAAGCCCGAGCAATTCTTGATGCAACTCTGGCTCCAAAAATTCCATTTCAAGAAGAAAAAACAAAAGAATTTGTGGCTGGTCTTCCTTTCAAATTAACCAATGACCAAAAAAAGACGGCTTGGCAAATTCTTCAAGATTTGCAAAAACCTAGGCCAATGAATCGGCTTCTTGAAGGCGAGGTTGGATCTGGAAAAACCGTGGTAGCGGCAATCGCCGCGTTAAACAACGCGCTCGCTGGTTATCAAACTGTTTATTTGGCGCCAACGGAAATTTTAGCTGCCCAGCACGCGGCAACTTTAAAAAAACTTCTTAATAATTTTAATTGCCGCATTGCCCTCCTCACGCAATCTCGATACGAAATAAATGGAGAAAAATTTTCCCGCAAAGAAGTTGAAGATGCAATACAAATCGGCGATGTGCAGCTTATTATTGGTACGCACGCGCTTTTGCAATCCAGCACAAAATTTTATAAAACCGGCTTATTAATTGTTGACGAACAGCATCGCTTTGGCGTTGAACAAAGAAAAAAACTTCGTTCCAAAGACAGTCCGGATGGAGTTCCTCATCTTCTTTCAATGACCGCAACTCCAATCCCCCGCACACTTGCGCTTACGGCTTATGGCGACCTGGATTGTTCGGTTTTAAAAGAACTTCCTGGAGGCAGAAAACCAATTAAAACCACTCGCCTGCCGCGTGAAAAACGTTTGCAGGCCTACGAATATGTGCGTCAAGAAATTAAAAAAGGGCGCCAGGCTTTTGTTATTTGTCCTTTAATTGATGAATCAGATAGTTTAGGGGTAAAGGCGGCAACCAAAATTTACAAAGAATTAACAGAAGAATTGTTGCCAGATTTAAAAATTGGACTACTCCATGGAAAATTAAAATCTGACAAAAAAGAAGAAATAATGGAAAAATTCAACAAACATGAAATTGATGTACTTGTAGCAACCGCGGTTGTAGAAGTTGGAATTGATGTGCCAAATGCAACAGCCATGGTAATTGAAGGCGCTGACCGCTTTGGTTTGGCACAACTGCACCAATTTCGCGGAAGAATCGGGCGCGGCGAGCATGCTTCCGAATGTTTTATTTTGTCAGAAACCGAAACACAAGAAACTCTGGAAAGATTGGATGTATTTGTAAATAATCATGATGGTTTTGCTTTGGCTGAACATGATTTGGCACGCCGCGGACCGGGACAAATATTCGGTCAAGAACAATCCGGTTTTGCTGATTTTCGTATTGCTAATATTAATGACCATGATTTGGTTTCTAGAGCTCGCCATGATGCACATGAAATTTTAAAAAATGACAAACAGCTTGATAATTATCCATTACTTAAAAAATATTTTTCACGATTTAATTTTGAAACTCATCTTGAATAATAAAAAGTAACGCTGAGGCTTGTCCCCTGCTTTTTAGAGATATATAAATTCCAAATAACAAGCGCCAAATTCCAAACAATTTCTAAATCACAAACCACAAACTATGGTCAAGATCCAAAACAAAATCGTCATCCCGAACTGCCGTGACATGCGAATATGTAGGGCGGGGTCTTGTACCCCGCCACTGATCCTTCAAAACAAGTATGATATAATTTTTTAAAAAATAATGTGTATATTTACAAATTACATAAAACAATAGTTAAAAACGTGTTTAAAATGGTTAATTGTTCAAAAGAATGAAACAAAACCATCCACAGTGTGGAGAAAATTCGCTTGACTCCTTGATTCATAAAACGATACGATGGTAATAGAAGGTCATCGTTAAACATATGAATAAAGGAGGAAAAAATATAATTGGCGCGCAATTTGCGGGTCTTTTATTTTTGAAGATTTAAGATTAAAGATTTAAGATTAAAGTGAAGAAAAGAGAAAAGAGAAATAAGAAAAGAATTAGCAGAGAAAATAAAATGTCATCCCGAACTATGGTAACGAATATTCTCATCTATACGAGCTCTTGTATTTGTTTCTCTGTTCTTCTGTTTCTCAGTTTCTCTGTTACCTAATGATCAAAATCTGTTCTCGAATTCTCGAGAATTCGAGAACAAAAAATTCGATACTCCAAAAAAACAAAGGAGGATCCAATGTGCTTAAATAAATATGGGTAGCTTGTAGGATGGAGACCTGAATTCTCCATAACAGACCGTTGCGCTGTGTGCCGCGCGCAATCAGATCTGTTAAAACAAAAAACATGCTTCCAACGCGCCCCCTTTCTTTTTCGTTTGCAGGCATCGTCAAATGACAACATCACATCAAAAGTGCGTTCTTCGCGGCAGTTTGTAAAGAGCACATGAAAATTAATAACGTGCTCAAAAATTCAGAGTACCCTTGACCCGTGGATAAATCACGGGCAAGGAAAAAAACTAAACCACGATTGTACTCGCTGTGGTTTAATAATCGGATTCTCCTTTACCCGTTCTGATACGCAGAACGGGTTTTTTTATTTAACCAGATAAGTTTGATTAGGTTGTAGCTTTTTAGCTTCTTAGGTTTTTAGGAAAATTCCTAAATAGATAAGTAGGGCGGGGTCTTGTACCCCGCCACGAAAACGGACTGCACGGAGAAATTAAGATACAAAAAAACACAAGACACATGGTTGTTTATTTGACGAGGGGGAGACAGCATGAAAAAGACACTCGGCCACGGCTTTCATATATTCAAGGTCGGTTTCTTCCTCGCTCCCACAAACCTTGACAACACCATGGTTGTAAAATCAAGGAAGTAAAGTCAAGGTTTGTGAGGCTTTTTCATGCGTCTCCCCTTCGTTATTCTCGTAACTTATTTGGTGTAGGGCAAATGGGAGGACCGTTGGTAGGAGACATGAATGATACTCGTCACAGGTTGTTTTTATCAAAAAAATAATCAATGAATTTCATGTCTCCTTTTATCTTTAACACTCCTTTTTGGTTATCAGTGTTAGTTCGAAGATAAGTAGGGCAGAACCTTGTGTCCACCAATGTTCTACGAGGTTTGACCGTACGCGTTTTTAAACTAAAAGCGGGGCACAGTGCCCTGCTTTACTTATCCACAATTTTTCTCTCGTCTCTTAGAGACGAGAAAAGGGATGCCAAAAATGCGGGAGCAAACAAAACCTAACACGAGGCTGAGCCTCGTAAGGCTCTACGAGGCTCAGCCTCGTGTTAACCATAACGAATGTAGCTCAAACCTTTAGGTTTGAGAACGTCTCAGGTCTAAAGACCTGAGCTACCGTCAATCAGAACGAATTTGTTTTGGGTTTGTAATTTGTGATTTGGAAATTGTTTGGTACTTGGTGTTTGGGATTTGGAATTTTTATATTCAAAAAGGCGGGGGACAAGCCCCCGCGCTACTCCATCGTTCGTAATATTCGTATCCTTTTTGTAGTTCGTATAATATATACCCGACATCTACTTGACAAAGTTCCAAACTTATGATAGGCTGAGGATATACAGAGGAGCGAGTTTCTTGGCTCTTTTCACACATTTTCGAGAGGTACGAACCAAAAAACAATGCCACTTTGGCGGTGAAACAAAGGAGAAAGACAATGCGGTACATGACAAAGTTTGTGATGTCGCTCATTGTCATGTTGCCACTTTCTTGCGGTGGTACTGACGATGGAACTGAAGGCGAAGCCGAGGCAGAGGCAGAAGCGGAAGCTGAGGGTGAAGCCGAAGCAGAGGCCGAGGCTGAAGCCGAAGGTGAAACTGGCAAGGGACTGCTCGTTGTGAGCGCGGGTCCGAGCCTTGCTGGTGATCCGCTGGTGAAACTTCTCATCAACTACGTTGTTGAAACAGAGTTTCAAGCTGGCGGTGAAACGCAGGTTGAAGTTGATATCAATCCCACTCCCTATGTGAAACTTGAGATTCCTGGGTATGGCTGGGCTGTGCCAGGATACCAGTTTAGCGGAGATGTCAATGAGTGGGAAATTAACGGATTGGAAATCGCGGAAAACGCGACTGTTGAACTTCATGCCACTCTTTGCCGGGATTTGACTGGGCGGTGGACGGATGGTGTGGTGACTAGGGATGTCACCATGTTGGCAACTGAGGAAGGGTACTGTGCTGCAATTGGCTTTCCTTGCGGAAACGTAAGGGTTGAAGGTGATTCTGTGAGAACGTCTGGTGACAACTTGTACCCCATTCTTGAGAACGGGTCAAGGGTTGAAATCGGCGAATCAGCGGTTTGTACTCGTCTTGAGTAATCGTTTCCGGAAGCGCGCTCGCGCTTCCGGAATTTTTTTTTAGATACGAACTACGAACTGGTTACGAACATTACGAACGAAGATTAAATGTCGTTTCGAGCTGTTGTTTCGCATATTGAAACGAGGGTGAGAAATCTCACGATACGCAGAGATCCCTCACCACAAGGTAACAAAGAAACTGAGAAACAGAAGAACAAAGAAACAAAAAAAAGACTTCTATGAGGATACAATAGTTCAGGATGATAATGGTCGGTGTAGCTCAAACCTTTAGGTTTGAGAATGTCTTAATAAAAAACGTCTCAGGCCTAAAGGCCTGAGCTACAACCTACAACCAAAAGGCGGGGCAATCTTCCCTCATCAAAAACAGTGCATCTATTTTGATGAGGTTCCCCGGGTTTTGGGGTTGCCTGTCCGAGACCCGGCACGGCAACATCCCAAAACCCGCCCGAATGATCTCGGGAGCAAAGCAGTTTGCTCCCTCGTTCATTCGTGCCCCGCCCTACTTTTTTTCTACCCACTAACTACTACCTTCTACCTACTCTTCTGGACTTACCATAACCCGGCCCGCGTAATATACCCACGGATCTATATCTGGTTCGTTCCCAGCTATGTCAGGATCATTCGCAGATGGTCTGTTTGTTTGACATTCGTTAACACCAGTATCACTATAATTTACAGTATTCAAACTCGCATCATAACACCCAGAAGTATTATTCTCTGTGTTACCACTGAGACATGTTCCAGTACACCACCCCCAATTATCTTTTACAAAAACCCGCGGAGTATAAACGCATCTTCCAGCATCCTTGCATCCGCCTGGTTCATAAAAACTAATATGCGGCGTCGCGCTTGTACAAGACGGCAATCGT
>Ga0209211_10007344_pt1 | contig 15496 bp, 21 predicted proteins | sample RifGroA2_FD_183992 | JGI IMG/M metagenome (GOLD analysis project Ga0209211, IMG submission 183992) | Groundwater microbial communities from Rifle, Colorado, USA - Groundwater A2 (SPAdes) (version 2) | ecosystem: Environmental > Aquatic > Deep subsurface > Groundwater | place: Rifle, Colorado... | reverse complement strand
GGCCATCGATAAAATCTATAAAGTCGGCAAAGAAAACACCAAAAAAGAGCTTTTGGATTTTGTCGAAAGGTCGACTCCGACCGAGGACTTAAGGAAAATTTTTGAAATTCTTCAACAAACTTATTCTCTGGCGGAAGGCAAGGATTTCTTTTTCGACCCCACCCTCGCCCGCGGTCTTGATTATTACACTGGGGCAATCTTTGAGCTTAAACCTACTGGAAAGCCAGAAGAGCTGACTATTGGCGGGGGCGGCCGCTACGACAACTTAATCGGCATGTTTGCGGGGCGGACGATTCCTGCCGTCGGCTTTTCGTTCGGCGTTGACCGGCTTACCGAACTTATTCCCTAAATCATGAACCCCTATCGCCTGCGCGCCTATATCCTCCTTTTAATTGTTACTCTTATTTGGGCAGTAGCTGGACCCGTCATCAAGTTTACCCTGGGAGGATTTGACCCCCTCATCTTTCTAACCTACCGATTTGCAATATCGGCGGCCGTCTCCTTACTGACGGTCCTCTTTATTGGATTTAGGCTGCCCAAAGATAAAAAGATTATCAAGCTTGCCCTTCTCTACGGATTTCTAACTTCGACCGTCGCCTTAGGACTCCTATTTTTCGGATTCGACGAAACCACGGCTATCGATGCAACGCTTATTTCGGCAACTGGTCCGCTTTTCATTTCCTTGGGGGGCTTATTTTTCTTGAAGGAACACATAACTTTAAGAGAAAAGATTGGAATGGGAATTGCATTCACGGGAACTGCCATTGCTATTCTTGAGCCAGTACTGAAAAATGGAAACGGTTATGCGGGTCTGGGAGGAAACCTTTTGGTTCTTGGCTCCATCTTGGTAGGAGTTGCTACCGCAATATTTGCCAAGATATTACTTCGTAACGAAGTCCACCCCCTGACTGCAACAAACATTTCTTTCTGGGTTGGTTTTTTAACTTTGGTGCCAATTACCGTGCTTTTCCATTCGCCAGCAGAAATAATTAATCAAATATTTACTACCAATCCCGCCTTTCATCTTGGGGTTATCTTTATGGCCCTTTTATCGGGAAACCTGGCCTATACTCTTTGGCATAAAGCCCAAAAAACAATCGAGGTAGGTGAAGTCAGTGTTTTCGGTTACCTCTACCCCCTTTTCGCCACTCCCTTGGCAGTTGTCTGGCTAAAGGAAAAAATCACTATTCCTTTTATCCTTGGGGCAATAATTATCGCCCTCGGAGTTATAATTGCCGAATACAAAAAAAGACGATATAATCAACGAGCATGAAGGCTCAAATCCATCCAACTTGGTACTCTGATGCAAAAGTTACTTGCGCTTGCGGTAATACTTTTAGCGTCGGGGCGACCGTGCCCGAAATTAAAGTCGAAGTCTGCTCCAATTGCCACCCTTTCTATACCGGGCAAATGAAATATGTCGACACGGCCGGGCGGGTTGAAGCGTTTAAGGCAAGACAAGCCGGGGCTGCCGCCAAGATAGTCTCAAAAACCGAAAAAAGAAAACTCAAGAAACTCAAGAAAATCCAGGAAGAAATGGAAAGACCGAAATCTCTGGCCGCACTTCGAAAGTCAAAGTAATCTGATGGAAAATCAACAGAGTAAGGACTTACCGCCTCAAAAAGTTTATTTGGAAGTCCGCGGCGCCACCGGCGGAGACGAAGCCAAAATTTGGGCTAGCGACCTAACCAGAATGTATCTGAGATATGCCGCCCGTCGCGGCTGGAAAGTCAGTTTTTTGGACGACAACACTCTTTTAATTTCCGGTTTTGGTGCCTGGGACGGACTAAAAAACGAGGCGGGGGTTCACCGGGTCCAAAGAATTCCGGCAACCGAAAGAAGAGGCAGAATTCATACTTCAACGGCAACGGTTGTTACCTTGCCCGAAATAAAAGAGAGTGGAGTCAAGCTTAATCCCAATGAAGTTGAAATCCAATTCTTTAGAGCCAGTTCCCAGGGCGGACAAAATGTCCAGAAAGTTTCAACCGCGGTCAGACTCACCCATAAACCCACCGGAATTGTGGTCACCGCCCAGAGAGAACGCTTCCAGGAAGCCAACCGAAAAATAGCCTTTGATCTTTTAAGGGCCAAGCTTTGGGAGAAGGCAGAAGAGGAAAAAATGCGAACCATTGCCGGCTACCGTTCGGTTATCGGCCGCGGCATGAGGGCGGAAAAGATAAGAACCTACAACTTCCCCCAAGACAGAGTCACCGACCATAGGCTGGGAAAATCCTGGGGGAACCTGGAAAAAATTATCGAAGGCGAGTTAGACAAAATAACTGTTTAATAAAATCAGTCGCTGATATAATTTTTGTTCCTTCAAATTTCTTCAGGGGTAGAATATGTCTTTTATCGCCTGAAATTATAAAGTCGGCCTTTGTCTTTTGGGCCACTTCCTTTTCTTCCGGCTCAACGATTCCGGCAAACTTTGTTATTCCTTCGATAAGATTCCGAACCTCCTCTTCTTCCCAATCAAATTTTTTATTCATTTTTTCTGCAAGTTCTAAAAGTATCGCTTTGGAAGTAACCACGATTATTTTTCCTTCCCAGCTCATTTCTAAACACCGAAGTGGGTTGCCCCCGAATAAAATCGCAGAAATAAAAATGTTCGTATCAAAGACTACTTTAGGAGGCTTCATGAAGAATTCTGTCGATATCTTCTTCGCTTGCAATATTAAATTTCCTTGCTGTTTCTCTGCCCTTTTTGAAGATCCTCTTCCAACGTTCATTTTCTGCTTCTTTATCAATCAAAGAAGCAATAAAGGCGCTGCGCGATTGCCCCTTAATTTTACTAACCACTCTTAACTTCTTGGCAATCCTTTTGGGTAAGGAGATCGAAACAACCTCCGTGTTTCTCAAGATTACTGTCATACAGTGTAATAATAGACCGGGGGTCGTCGTCTGTCAAGGGTTATTCTGAAAATTCGGAAAGAGTAACCGTTAATTTTAATGTCTCGCCGTCTCTCCAGATTTCTAGCTCTATGGCCTCTCCCGGCGATTTCTTTTTTATGGCGTCGGCAAGGGTGTCTTCCTCGGTAAGCTCTTGCCCGTCGAACTTTTTGATAATATCGTTTACTTTCATTCCGGCTGACTCTGCGGGAGAACCAGCAATAACGCTAACCACATAGGCTCCCTGAGGGACATTATTGAGAACCGCCGCTTGTTGCGAAATCATCTGATACTGAACCCCCAAATATGGCTTTGCCGGGAACTTACCTGTTTGTTTAAACTGGCTCAAAGCTTCTTTGACGACATTGATGGGAATTGAAAAACCGATATTTTGTGCGCCTTGGGCAACAGCGACGTTAATACCTATTACCTGCCCGGCCGAATTAACCAGTGGGCCCCCCGAGTTTCCGGGATTGATAGCGGCATCCGTCTGGATAACGTCGTCAAGCCTTTCGACATAACCTTCAAAGCTACTCCCCGCCGTTATTCCCCTACCCAGACCCGATATGACACCGGTTGTGACGGTGTGTCTGAACTCCCCCAATGCGGTTCCGATGGCGACAACAAATTGCCCGACCTTTAGATTTGACGAATCCCCCAGGGGGGCGGGCTTTAGTCCCGAGGCATCTATTTTAATAATGGCAATGTCGTTTGAAGGGTCACGACTGATTTGGGTTGCCTCGTATTCTTGGCCGTCTTTGGTGATAACTTTATACGAAGCGTTGGCGACGGAAACAACGTGTTTGTTGGTGACAACGAGCCCATCCTCGGAAACCACAAAGCCGGTCCCGATATCCTGGGGGGTTCCCCCTTCAATTCTCTGGCTAATTCCTCCCCCAAACGGGTTAAACTGTAAAACCCTTCTTGCCGGAGTTTGTGCCGAAACCGTAACCACCGAAGGAGACACTTCCTCCGCCACTTTTATAACAACGCTCTCTTCATTGACAACTCTCTGGTCGACCCTAAAGCTCTCCCCTCGGGGAAACAATTTATCGAGGGGTTTAAAGCCCCAAAGCCTGTCGGCCACGGCCCCGCCGCCAACAGCCGCCAAAAGGATGACAAAGACGGCTGCAAAAATTAAAATTTTTCTTGATTTTATCGACATGTTATTTAAGGAGCTCTATCGCCTTATTGAGCTGCTCATCGGCAGCCGTATCCGGGTCGTCTTCAACCACGAAATCGGGCGTTAGACCCTTCTCGTTTACCCAAAAGCCGGAGGGAGTCAGCCACCTGGCAATCGTGATGTGAAGCCCGCTGCCGCCTTCCAACTGGAGTGGCTCTTGGATTGTTCCTTTACCGAAAGTTTTTTCTCCCACGAGCTTGGCGCCCCTGGCATCCTTGACGGCTCCGGCTAAAATTTCCGAGGCGGAAGCACTGCCGCCGTTGACCAGAACCACCAGAGGTGTGTTAATTAGTTGACCTATCCTCTCGACCTTGAAGTCGTTTTTGGTTCCGTCCGACCTTTCTTCACTGACCACAACCAAGCCCGTTTTGAGAAATTCGGAAGCAACGTCAACCGCTCCCTGCAAATAACCGCCCGGATTATTCCTGACGTCCAAAATAACCGCCGTTACTTCCCCTTTTCTTGAAATTTCCTTGACTGCTTTTTGCCACTCACTTTCGGTCTCCCCGCCGAATTTTAGAAGCCTGATGTGAACAATACTCCCGCCTTCGCCCACGTAAGTCAGTATCAGAGTCGGAACATTAAGTTCTTTTCTGACCATCTCAACGACAATCGGCTCAACTTCACCTTCTCTTAAAAGCGTCAGGGTAACTTTCGTTCCGGCTCTGCCCCTAATTGTCTGAACGGCCTCGGGAAGTGAAATGCCGACCGTTCCCATTTCAATATTTTTGCCTTCGTCTTTAATCCCGATAATAAAGTCACCCGCTTTCACCCCGGCGGCCTCGGCCGGCGAGTTCGGCAAAGGAGCAATGACCGCCAGCTGCGTCCCTTTAAAACCGATTTGAATCCCGACGCCTTCAAAACTCCCGTTCAAATCTTCTTGAACAACTTTGTTTTCGGTAGGCTCCAGGAAAACGGTATACGGGTCACCGATGGCCGAGACCATGCCCTCGATGGCTCCGTAAACCATGGCCGCGGGATTTAGTTTTGCTTTATCGAAATATTTGGCCGCCAGCGTATCCCAAACTCTCCAGAAAAGAGAAAAATTGAGTTCTTGCTTATCAACGGGAACTTCGCGGGTAATGGTTACCTTGGGAAATTTCTTGACATCAGCTTTATATCCTTGTAGGCCCAGGTAATATCCACCGCCGAAAAGGGCCGAAGATAAAACCAAAACTATTAATATTTTTCTCAAGAGCGGGAGTGTAATTCTGGGCAAGGAAGGTATCTGCATCATGGAAATTATACTAGGTCAGAGGCCACCCGTAAACGGAAGAAAAGCCAGGTGTCTTGCTCGTTTAATGGCAAGGCTCAGTCGCCTTTGGTGTTTGGCGCAAAGTCCGTTTCTGGATTTTGGGATGATTTTTGCCCTATCCGTCATGTATTTGGCCAGCTCCGACGGGTTTTTATAATCCGGGTCCGCCTTTCCCCGACAAAAAGGGCAATTAACCGAGACGGGCCTAATTCTGGCTGCCGATGATTTTCTTTTTTTGACTGGCATATTTAAAATAACGGTGGATTACCGCTTAGAAAGGAATGTCTTCCTCCGCCTCTTCTTTCGCTTCTTTTTTTCCTTTTTTCTTTCCTTCGGCGGGCTCAGGACCTTTGGTTTTCTTGCCCTTTTTCTCTTTAGACTCAGCAGCTACCGGTGTAACCTCTTGGTCTGGAGCAGCCTCGGGAGCGACTTCTTCGGGAATTTCAAATTCGCCGGGAGCCTGGGCATCGCGCCTGGAATCCAAAATAATCATGTCGTTGATGACAATTTCCGTTGAAGTCCTTTGGTTTCCGTCTTGTCCTGTCCAGCTTCTTGTTTGCAGTCTCCCTTCGACGTAAACTTTTCTGCCTTTGGTCAAAAGCTGCGAGCAAATCTCGGCCAGTTTATTCCAGGCAACAACCCGATGGAATTCAGCGTCTTCCTTTTTCTCGCCTGCCTCGGTTGTCCACTGTCTGTTGGTCGCCACACCGAATGTGCAGACGGCCGTTCCTTGTGGAGTATATCTTAGCTCGGGGTCGCGGGTTAAATTGCCTATTAACGTCACCTTGTTTAAACTTCTTGCCATTTTAATCCTTGACGATCAGTAAGTATCTAATTATCTCCTCACTCGCCCTTAATTTGGCTGTTACCTCCTTAGCCGAATGTGTCTCTAATTCTAAGGGAAAAAATAGATAAACGCCAGTCGTCGACTTGCCGATTTTGTAAGCAAGGTCTTTTGTCCCCCAGTCTTCAACCTTACCGACTTTACCTTTACCGATGGTGACGACTTTTTCGACGAGTTCGGTCACCGACTTTTTCTTGGCGGGTGTTGCCTTTCCGTCCAAAACGACGGTCAATTCGTAATTTCTCATAACGAAGGAAAGTATATCAGCTTCCAATTTTGAACTCAATCACATCTTCATTCTGAACAACGTAGTCTCTTCCTTCCAGCCTAACCATCCCCTTTTCCTTTGCCTGCCTCCACCCGCCAATTTTAAGAAGTTCCTCGACATTTATTACCTCGGCTTTGATGAATCCCTTGGCAAAATCCGTGTGGACTTCTCCCGCCGCATCGATGGCCGTCCTTCCCTCTTTTAGGCCCCAGGCGTGGACTTCCTTTCCTCCTTTTATCGTGTAAAAAGTGATTAGCCCAAGCAGTTGATAGGCCTGCTTTATTAATCGCTCTACCCCCAACTCGCCCTCGCCATATTCGGCCAGTATCTCTTTTCTCTCTTCGGGCGAAAAATCAATCGCCTCCTCTTCCAGTTTGGTCGGAACGGCAATAACCGGAGAGTCTCCGCCAACTTTTTTTATCTTGTCAACAATCTCGCTAGTCTTACCCAATTGGCTCTCGCCGACATTGAGAACATAAATCGTGGGCTTTCTAATTCCCCCGAGTTCAAGCTCGATATTGACAATCTCGATGTCGTAAATTGGGTCAATTTGGGTGTGGACATGGGGAACGTTGGCGTCGGTAAAAACCCTGACAACGTGGGCAATGGCGTCAACTTCCCTGATGTTGCCGAGAAATTGGTTCCCCAATCCCTCGCCTTGATTGGCACCCTTAACCAGACCGGCAATATCGATAAAAGTGACGGTGGCCGGAACCGTAGTCTCGGGACTGACCAACTGACTTAGTTTTTCAAGCTTTTCGTCGGGAACAGCAACCACCGCCTCGTGTGGATTAATGGTTGTAAAGGGCCTGGGGGCTGTTTCCGCAAGTCGCCTCTGGGCCAAGGCGTTAAATAACGTGGATTTCCCCACATTAGGAAGCCCGACTATCCCAACCGTTAAACTCATACTTGAGATTATACTCCAACGCTGTTTAGATATTTACATGACCAAATACAAACAGTACGTTGCAAGAATGCTTGAAAACAACAAAGAATTATTTGATGGTTTTCGAAAACTGCACGACCGCTATGCCTCAGACCAAGAAAAATATCAGGAGGAATTTAATAAAGAGGGAGAGAGAGTTTCCGCCGTCATCCGAGAATGGGAAGACAAACTTTGCCGGCAATCAGAAAAGGCTGGCTATGGCTCCTACACTTCAAGCCTTGCCGAAAAATTCCAAGCGGAAGTCAAAAAAGTCTTTCCCTTAATCGACCACATCGGTCTGATTATCCAACCCTTCGCTATCAAAAAAATCACCTTGTAGCTTTTATTTTATAGTCCACCGACTAATTTTGGCGATAGTTGATTATAATCTCGAATTACCAGTTCGGCATCTTTAAGTTCTTTTTCGTGTCTGCCGTTTCTGGCTATCGCAATAACCTTCATTTCCGCTTGGTGGGCCGCTTCTATCCCCGATGCTGAATCCTCAATAACCAGACACTCTTCGGGCAGGGTATCCAACTTAGCGGCAGCGGTTAGAAAAAGGTCGGGCGCCGGTTTTTTGTGGTTAACCTCTTCCCCGGTTGTGACGCTGTCAAAAAGGCCCTTGATTGGCAGCTCTTCAAACACCCTCTCGAGGATAAACCAAACACTGGAAGTGGCCAGTGCGGTTTTTATCCCATCCTGCCGGAGTTGCTTGACGAATTCTGCCAATCCTTTTTTGACCCTTACCTTGGAAAGGAGTTTTAAATACTCTTTTTGGGTGTCGCTTGCAAGTTCGTCGAAACTCTTTTCGGTCTTGATATGATATTTTTTTAAAAGTCCCGGCCAGTTTTCTTTAACCCCTATCCCACCGACGTGCGGGTAATCGGTTTTGACGTTGGCTCCCAAGTTTTCCAGGACTTTTTTAAAAGCGGCCCCATATTCATCCTCGTTATCGAGAACCGTTCCGTCTAAATCAAAAATTACGGCTTTTGTCCTCATCCTCAATAGACTATTTTTATCCTACCGCTGGCGAAAGTAACGACAAACGAATTGAGTGATTTTAGCTGCACCCGATAAAGATTCTTGCCAGACCAGAGGCTAAGATTTCCCGAAGAAACTAGGGTCGGGGTTGCATTATTGGTTAAAGAAATTTCACTGCCATTCACGGCAATGCCGTGGGTGACGTCAAAAAGCCGGGCAAAGGCTTGGCCGTTGCCATTGGCAACCGAGAGGGTCGCCTCCCAAGAAACCGTCGCGTCTTTCGAATAGTCATTGGTTAAGTCCACGTAAACCTCGACACCTGACGCGTCGACCCAAGCCGTGCTGGTGGTCGTGATTGGCCCTGACAAAGAAATGTACGATGTCTTTTTTTCCGTAGGAGCAGTCGTTACCCTGGTTGTGACCTGGGGTTTTCCCGAAAGGGTCGCGACCGCCTCTCCCACCGCCCTTTGAATTTCTGACTTACAGGTATCTCCGCAGCTGTCTTCTGTCCGAAACGGCGGCTGACTTCGCTCCCCGACCGTCAGCGAGGCCATATTTGTTCCCGATAATTCCGCAATTTTATTTACTTTTTGGTAAAGAAGAAAAAAACTCAAAGAGAGAAAAATGACGCTTAAGAGAAGATATATTTTCAGGTATTTATCGAAGTTTTGAAAAAATTTTTTCATCTGGCCGCTTTTACTTTCGGTCCATCGGCGACATCCTCAACCCTAAAACCAAATTTTTCTATCTTCATCCTCAAATTATCTGCCTCTTGCCACTTTCCTTCTTTTCGAAGTTCCTCCCTTTCCTCAACAAGGTTCAGAACCTCGACAGGAATTTCCAATTTGGCGGATGAGGCCTCTTTTAAACCAAGGCCGAAAACTTCATCGAAATAAAGGACTAAATCGTATTTGTCATTTGAGGGAAGATTGCTTTTTAACATCTCCCAGAGAACCGCCAGCCCCTTGGCTGTATTTAAATCGTCATTAATGGCAAGCATAAATTCCTCTCTAAAGCCCGCTCTCTTCTTATCTTTTTCCTGAGAAAGAGCTGTCCTTTCTTTTTCTCCTTTTAGAACCCTTAGTTGTTCCCTTAATTTATTGAGCGCGATACCGGCCGAAGAGAGAGCCTCCCAAGTAAAGTTTAAGGGGTCTTTGTAGTGGGCTGTCAGGAATAAATATCTAAGAGCCAAGGGGTTAAGTCCTTTTTTGACAACATCTTCGACCGTATAAGTATTGCCTACACTTTTGGCCATTTTTTGTCCGTCGACCTGCAAAAATTCATGATGAATCCAGTATTTGACCGGGTCTTCCCCGGTTGCTCCTTCGCTTTGAGCAATCTCATTGGTGTGGTGAATGGCAATATGGTCCACCCCGCCGGTATGGATATCGAAGGTTTCCCCAAGGTATTTCATACTCATGGCAGAACACTCGATGTGCCAACCGGGAAACCCCCTTCCCCAAGGACTCTCCCATTCCATTTGGCGCTTTGACTTTTTGGGAGAAAATTTCCAAAGGGCAAAATCTGTTGGATTTTTCTTTCCGGCAACATCTATTCTTGCTCCCGCCCTTATTCCTTCCTTTCCCCTGGTAAGTTTTCCGTACTCAGGAAGCTTGGCGGTATCAAAATACATTCCGTCCTCGGTTTTGTATGTGTATCCGTTTTTCTCAAGTTTTTCTATAAGCTCAATTTGTTCTTTGATATGGTCGGTTGCCCGGCAGACAATATCCGGTCTTTTGATGTTTAGCTCATCGGTAGAGGCAAAGAACTGATTTTCGAAAAACTTAGCAATATCCCAGGCAGACTTTCCGGTTTTTCGTGCGCTTTTTTCGATTTTGTCCTCACCCGTGTCCGCATCGGATGTTAGGTGTCCAACGTCGGTGATGTTCATGACATGCTTGACCTTAAAGCCGTTTAGCCCCAAAGTTTTCTTTAAAACATCATCCCCCACATAACGACGCATGTGGCCTATGTGGGCATAGTCGTAGACGGTCGGGCCACAGGCATACATTTCTACATTGGGGGGGTTTATCGGTTCAAATTTCTCTTTTTTGCGAGTTAAGGAATTGGTTAAATAAATATCCGACATTGCTTTGTTTAGTGATTAATGCTTAAACGACAAACCTTGCTCACGATACTTTCTGCTGTACTACCTGGCAGTCTTATTTGAATTATATGAGACCCAGTTTCCCTTGCACTCTCAAAGGGCAGACCTCTTCTGAAAAACTCTTTTGTCTCTGAATGGCCAATTTTATCTCTTGTCTCAAGAATCCTACGCTTCAAAATCGAACTTAGAAATTCCCTTCGCTTCTCTGTAAAATTCCCGTCTCTACCACTAATTTTTTGGCCAATAAGTTCGATAAATTGTTTAAAAACACCTTTAAAGAGTGGGGCATCTCTGCTCGGAACATCATGCCATGCTCCAAAGTAAGGAGCTAAATCTTCACACTCTGGGTGCGAATTTGTTGCTGTAGTAATTAAATTCTCATAGATAACTGCCGTTATACCAAGAAAGGCAGCTCCCCTGTCCTCCGAAAGAATCTTGGGTACTCTTAGAACAGATTTGGTTGCACTGAATTGGTCGACATATCTTCTAAATCTTGGGCCAAGACTCAAACCGTAATTATCAACCACAAGTAAGGGAACAAGTTGGCTGTCTACTCTAAATCCTATATTTACACCTAACCTTTCAAACTCATCTACTATTGTGTCCGAGGCTCTTCCAGAAATAACAGTATCGATATATAAGACTGGTTCTCCTGTCTTCACAGGTTGGAATTCCTCATAAAATTGAGCCAAGCCACTTCTTCCTTCGACCTCCTTTAAGAAATTTAAGTAAAGCTGAAATTCCTTACCCGCTCTTTTTTGGGGCGCTTTAAAAAGAATTTCGGAAGCCACTCTCGTCATAAATCTTCTCATGTCTCCAACTAAATCCTCCTCATTTCTTACTTCTTCTCCATGAAAGCTGGCATCGGCAGTGAAAGGTAAAAGAAGCATCCTAACTAACGGCTTTCCAGGAGCCTCACTGGTATCTCTTACTACGTCGAAGCAAGATAGACTGGGCAGCTCGACAAAGTTTTCTGTCCCAAAAGCCTCTTTTACGAACTTATTTATTTTGGGGTCTTCTTTTATGGCCTTGATAGCCCCGATTATGAAAGGGACTGCCCCTCTACTCGGAATTAAAACCGTAATTGGCTCTCTCCCTCTATCCATAATCATCTCTACCATTCTCCAAGCAGTATCCCTACAGGCCTCCGCGTAGTCGCTGATGTTCTCTTCTGAAAATTCACTCTCTAAGTATCCCTTAGTTTCGGTCTTATCTACCGCTTCCATAACGTCACGATCTCTTATAATCATGAAGTAATTCTACTATAAGCGCAACTTTATACAAATTAACCGGATGGGGGAAGAGGTTTTTCGACTCTAGTTTTTTGTCTTTCTGCTTGAGTCTTGGCTCCAAATGAAAATAATTTTCTTGAGCGCTTTGTCGAGGGTTCAACCAAAGGCTCCGGGGCTTCCTGGGGTGGCGCTTTCTCAATCCTTTTTTGCTCTTCCAATTTCTTTTGAGCCTTAATATCTTCGATTTCTTTTTCCAGGGCTTCGATAAGTCTGGTGTCTTTTTCTTTTATTTTTTCTCTTAGTTCGGGGCTTACCCCCGGGCTTTGGCTTTGGGGTAGCCGTTGTGGCGTTTGGTTCTTTAAAGTCTCTCCTCCGACAACTTGTTTCCCTGCTTGTTTTAATATTTCAAAAGGTTCTTGGGCAATAGTTTTGGCTACTTGTTTGACCGCCTTTTTCATAGTTCTCTTCTTCCTTGGATGGCAGAAATTAGCGTTGTCTCGTCAGCATATTCCAAATCCGCCCCGGTCGGAACTCCCATTCCCAATCTGGTGATTTTCAACTTCGGACTTTTCGCTTTTAATTTTTTGAGCAGATACATCGCCGTTGCCTCCCCTTCCATGGTCGGGTTGGTGGCAATAATGATTTCTTTTATGCCTTTTTTTACTCGTCTAATCAGCTCTTCGATATAAAGTTCGTCGGGCCCGATATTCTCAAGCGGCGAAATACTGCCGTGAAGAACGTGATAAAGGCCCCTAAACTTTGAGGTTTTTTCAAAGGCCAAAATATCTAACGGCTGCTCAACCACCAATATTATCGATGAATCTCTTGTGGAGTCGGAGCAAATCGGACAGGGATCTATTTCGTTTACGTTTTTACAGGTTGAACAAAACACCGTATCTTTTTTTAAATTCGAAAGTGAATCTGCGAAAGCCTCGAGTTCGCTCTGGGGAACATGAAGTAGATAATAGGTCAACCTTTGGGCTGTTTTGGGTCCAATTCCCGGAAGTTTATGGAATGCCTCAATCAGACGGGCTAGGGGTTTGGCTATGCGCATTACCCCATTTTACCAAGAAGTCCGGAGAGTCCGCCACCCATCTCCATCATTTTCTTGGCTGCCTCTTTCTGAACTTTTTTCATAGCAGAGTTAATAAGCTCAACCAAATCTTTCCTCTCTTCCCCGTTAATTTCAATGTAGGCAACTTTCTGGTCTCCCGTAACAACGACCTTCATGCCATTTCTTTCTTCGCTCTCCCTTATTTTTTCAAGCTCCTTCTGCAGGGCCAGGGCTTGTGAGCGCATTTTTCTAAGTTCATTAAGTTGTTTTATTTTGTCAAACATAGAGTTACTCGGACTGCCGCTTTAATTTCCGAATATTTCTTCGGCGACTTTTATTATATCTTTATCTTCTCCTTCGGTCAAAACACTCTCGTTCTTTTCTTCTTCAACCACTTTTTTTTGGGGAGGCTCGGAAAGAGTGCAGATTACCCTAACGGGTACCCCCAAAACCGCAGCCACCACGTCCTCCAAAATTTTCCTGTGGCTTGCCTCTTCCAGCCTTTCTTTGTGAAAACGATAGTACACTCCCAAAGTCAGGGTCGTCCCATCAAAGCCAATGGGTTTGGCGGCCCTTAAAAGGGCTTCAATCGAGGTGTTTATCGGTTTAACTTGGGAAAGTATGTTCTTCCAAATCTCCTCCGAAATCTCCTTGGGGGAAGCGCTTTTTTCTAATGAAGGGGGGTCGTCTTCCTTAGCAGGAAGGCCGGGGCTACTGCCTCCCCACTCGATAATCGCCAGTTCCAGGGGCAACTGCTCGATGATGGCGCTTTTAAGTTCCCCGCCCGCTTTTGAAAACAGATTAATAAGGACAATCAAATCTTCTTTTTTTATCTGGGGCAAGTCTTCGCTACCGATGCCGACCTTTGCCAAAAGCGCCAGTCTCAGTCGGGTCAAAAGATTGGCAACAAAATTTTCCATGCCAACGCCTTTGCCGGCCGCTTTTTCAACCACCCCAATGGCGCCCTTGGTATCTTTTTTGATTAAAAGCTCAATAAACTCATTGATATCAACACTCTTTATCTCCAATAAATACTCCTCTACGTCTTCAGGCTTAAGGGATCTTTTCTCGGAGACCAACTGTTCCAGGATTTTAACGGCATCTCTAAAAGAGCCTTGAGATTTCTTGGCAATAATTTCGAGTGAGACTTTGTCGATCTTAATCTTCTCGCCTTTGACTGGTCTTCCCAAGGACCTAACCAGCTCAGGGACGCTCGCTTTTTTAAAGGAGACCGACGTTGCTCTTGAGCGAATTGTTTCTATCAGCTTCTCCGGGTTGGTGGTCGCCAGAATGAAAAGAACGTGTGGAGGAGGTTCCTCTAAGGTTTTAAGAAGGGAGTTTGACGCCTCCGTTGTTAACATGTGGGCTTCGTCAATAATATAAACTTTCTTTCTGGCTTTAGCCGGAGCCAGTTTGACCGCATCTTTCAAAGCCCGGGCGTCGTCGATTCCCCGGTGGCTGGCGGCGTCCAGTTCAACCACGTCGAGGTTTGAGCCTTTAGTAATTGATAGACACTGCTCACATTTATTGCAAGGTTCTACTTTCCCTGGTCCTCGAAGCTTTAGCGAAGTGGACTCACAGTTGACTATCTTGGCGATAATCCTGGCGGCCGAGGTCTTACCCGTTCCTTTTGGCCCTTCGAATAAAAACGCGTGCGGGAGACTCCCCGAAGAAACAATTTTTTTCAGGGTTTCTCTGACCGACTCCGAGTCAAGCTCTTCCAATTTTTGCGGCCGATATTTAAGATAAAAAGTCATCTTATTCGTGATGGATGCCCAATAAGTGTAGCGCCCCGTGCTCGATCAGTTCCATGACCTTCTCTTCAATCAGTTTCCCCTCTTTCTTTGCCTCTTCAAAGGCAACGGGATAGCAAACAATTATTTCTCCCAAGTGGATGACGCCGTCGGGCGGAAAGACAAATTTAGAATCAATCTCATCCGCCGTAAAGGATAACACGTTATGGAGAGATTTATCTTTTAGATATTTTTTGCCAATCTCAAGCATTTTATTCTCACCGACCAAAGCAACCGAGACTTCGGCATCGGACACAATTCCGTGGCTGGCTAAAAAGTCCTTTAGATTTTTTCTTATTTTTGTCGAACTTATTGGGTAGTTTGATTGTTTTTTGACATTAACCTTGATCATTATGTCGGCCGAAGTTCCTCATCCGTCATCTGAGCGGGCAAATACTCTTCCAAAACCGCCATTTCTTTCTTCTCCTTCTCCGCCCGCTCTTTTGCCCCCGCTTTTTCGTAGGCTTCAATCGCGTCTTTTCTTCTTTTAACTTCCCTCCTGACAACGACCAGCTCTTCTTCTTCCGAGAGTTTGTGCTGCTTGGCAATAAACTCGTAATTTAAGGCGCTAGACAAAAGCCGCAGGGTCGATAAACGAATTTCGTCTTTGGCCTTGAGGGCCTTGGCTATCTCTTGGTTAATCGTCTCGGCAATCATATTTCTCTATCTTTACTGACCTCTGCCAAAAAATGGACGTGCATGTGGGCTACCGCCGCCGCGTCTCCGGCATTGTGAACCAGCCTAAAGCCTTTGAGATTTTTTTCTTTTGCTATTTGGAGAGCAACCTCTCTAATTTTGGACCAAACTTGGCCATCTGCTTCGGTAATGTCCTGATAATGCTTTCGGGGAACGAGGAGTAAATGAATTGGGGCACGGGGATTGACATCTTTGAAAACGACTATCTCGTCAGTTTCTTTTTCTATTTTTTTTGGAATTTGCTTATTAACAATTTTGCAGAAGATACA
>Ga0209211_10007343_pt1 | contig 15496 bp, 8 predicted proteins | sample RifGroA2_FD_183992 | JGI IMG/M metagenome (GOLD analysis project Ga0209211, IMG submission 183992) | Groundwater microbial communities from Rifle, Colorado, USA - Groundwater A2 (SPAdes) (version 2) | ecosystem: Environmental > Aquatic > Deep subsurface > Groundwater | place: Rifle, Colorado... | reverse complement strand
ATCGAATCGAGTGAAAAGACAACCGTATCAAGCAATTGCCGGGAAGAGTTATCCTCTTTCATCACATCAACTAACACATGAAAACTATCCGCCGGCGACTCGCCAACGTTGTAAACATAAAATTTCAGATCAAGACTATCCCCTTGAATTAGGGTATCACGAGAGATCGAAACAACCTGATAGTTTATGGCAAGTTCGGGAGGTGAAGTATAAGTAACGCCCAATGATCTTAAAGTCGGAGATTGTTTTTGATCATTCGCATAGAATTTTGCCATAAATTTTAGGTCGTGGTAAACTGATGCATCAATAGAAGACAAAGGCGAAATGGAATCTGATAAAACTACTTCATCTAAGGAATCAACTTGAGTGTCATTTTTAATTCCTATAGGAATGATTTTAAGCCTGGCTCCATTCGGCACATTGTTATCGGCAAATAACTCTTTCCATTTCACCGAATTATGTATTGAGGTGAATGTTATGCTGCCAGAATCAGCCGTAGTTTCTTTCGAAATACTAGTTATTGCTTGTCCTTCATACAATTTTTTATAAGCCTCCGGCACTGAACCTTTTGGAGCTCCTTTTTTACCAATGATGCACCATGATTCTCGGTAACGGACACTATCGATATAATAACTTCCCAGGGTAGCAATCGATTGTCGAACAGGTGTTCCCCCTGAATAACCTATCACAGATTGAGCTCCATCATCGCAAATTGTTAAGGCGATGACTGTACCAGGAGATAAACTATCAATATAATTTTTTAATGCTATCCCGGAAGTTGAAGATGGATAAACAAAATATTTATAAGAATATGGTTTCAATGTAATGGTGTCGATTAAGGCGGTTGCTATGCCCCAAAAGAAAGTATTTGGTAGAATTTCACTCTTATTAAAAAGGATAGAGGCAAATTTCCCCTCATTAGAACCTGCTGAAGTAACTTCTAAAATATTGTTTGTTTGCGAAAGTTCCCAATTTTTTGTTAAGGAATTATAATTAACATTCTCTATCTCAAATGAATTTGATAAAAAAGTACTGTCCACATACCAATCATACTTGTTCAGTACATTGTTAAAAGAAAAGGTTTCAGACCATTCTGCGTTTTGATAATCAATTCTTGACTTCCAATAATAGCGTTGGTTTTCATTCAAACCGGAAATTGGAACTTCTGTTATCAGAGTATCGATCCGCTTAGTTAATTCAATAGCATTACTAAAATCACTGCTTGCCGATAAAGATAAAATGATATTTGAAATATTTTGATTTTGGAATTTTATTGGATTAAGCACCCTAAGTTTCAATCTTGCTGAATTATAGAATTTATCTTTTTCCAGAATTTTTAGAGAACTTGAGAAAATGTTAAAATCATATTGAATTAAGTTATCCGTTTCATTTAATTCATCGATTGTGTTACTCTTATCCAAAGTAATTTTAATTGAATGGCTTCCGGGCTTACTTTTTATTGGGATGTTAAGTGCTATTTCCTTCGCATAGTTTGGGGACTGTATGTTAAAGTTGTTTGAAAATGTTAATGAGTCTCCATTATAATCTTCAATTAAGATGCTTAGAGAATCATCCGGAACTCTACCAAAATTGTTAATCGTAAATGTAACTTTTAGCGAATCCATAGAGTCGTTTGGATTTGTTTCACTTAACTTTACCGAATTTGAAGTGATCAAAAAATTAGGTTTTGGCGGAATTTTTGGGGTAATAATGGGATCGCCAAAAAGTAAATTGCAATAAGTGAAAACGCGATTTACATCATTGATTCCATAGTCCATCAATTGCTTAATCTTGGCTAAATAATGAGCTTTTCCCGCACTTGCTATGGTGTCTTTAAAGAAATATTGGTTAAATAATATTGGGAATCTTAATGATGTTGATAAATATCCCCAACTCGAATTCCCTAAATAATTAATCGCTTGTCCGTTCGTATTTTGACAAACAAATGTTTCACCAAAAGCATCTACATCCGGCTCCGCAAATTTCCCGGTGGAGCACCCAAAGTCTGAAATGAGAGGATACCTATCTGAGTATCTATTCATCAGATCTTCAACCTTTGTGATTCCATTGTCCCAAGTTTGAGTGCCGCTATGTCCAACATAAGAGATTATTATTGCTCCTTCGGCGAATGAGTTACTAATTTCTTCTTGGCTGTAGGGACCAAAATTAGTAATTGGATCGCTTGTTTTGTAAAAATGTTTTCCAACACCTCCGACAGGTTTGACGGAAACATAATTATTAAAGATATTATCATTTACAGATTTAATCTGAGCTAATTCGGATGGTTTTGTCGGATTCCCGCCGCTGAAAAAGAGATACGTTTTATTCCATTCATCAAATGGTTTATTAACATAATTCTGATGTTTTGTTTGATAATGGTTCAGTTGTGCATCGGTTGTTGCGGGAATTCTACCGACATACATTTGAGGAATATTAATATTTAGAGTGTCCCACATAGTAAACCATGAATCACTGACCGGATTTCCAAAAGATGGGACTAAATTCTTTTTACGAATTGCCGGCGCCGGTGTATAAATATCTTTATAATCGTAATTGGCATCTCCAATTAAAGTAAGATACGATGGCTTTGGCGCTGTCCAATTATTTGATGCGAAAAATAAAAAGTCCTTTATTGCTTCTGCTTTCGGAAAACCAAATGAAAATTCGTCATAAATATCATCCACAAAAGCGAGTTCTGTCCTAACGCCATAATTTGAACCGATGAAATTCTTATATGAATTGACCGAATTGAACAAAACTTTATTTGAAATAATTATATAATCTGCTCCATCAGCCGAATTTCTCAGATTTAAAAATCTTTTCTTCGTTCTAAACTCCGGTTTTTGCAGAGAAGAAATAGCCATTAGTAAATATTGGTCGCCACTATTAACTGAATCTGAAAATGTCAAAGTTTTTTGACTCGTTCCTGAAAGAATATAATTTTCTATTTTTTCTACTGAGGAGGTTAATTTATAGAGAACCAAATTTTCAGAAGAGGAGGAAATATTGGTAATTTTAATAGTCTTTAAACCGGAAGTGACGGTATCTGCAATACGGATCATTAATGAATCATTAAGAGCATAATTGTAGCGAAAATAATCTATATCGATCCAGTCGATTAAAGACTGATGAAAAGAAGCCTGAGTCGGCATTCCGAAAACTCTTATTGTGTTGTTTCCTTCTTTTAATAAATTTGATGAGAATTCAGAATTCAAATTGACGGTCCTCTTAAAATCATAAATGATTGAATCTTGAACTGAAGTAGAATTTATAGAAACACCATTTTTATGTGCAGAGGATTGTATATCAGCTGCATTGCTAATTAATCGAACATAAGTTTTTAATGTTGTGTTGGGTACAATGTTTTTTGCGGAAAAGGAGATAGCCTGCGAACCCGAGGACCCAATTACTAACCACGACCAAACTTTATTTTCCTGCCAGTAAGGAATTTGTACACGTGGCTCGACAGCATCATAATACCAAAGACGAACATCGTTCTCCATATGGAGTTTAACTAAAGAAGTCGAAATTGTGTCAGAAGTTTGATAAACACTTCCCTGTTTTTGATTTACCCGTTGTCCTTCAATCCCATCCCAAGTTAGCCAGATAAACGTAGTATCGTTATATCTATCCATATAATTTAAATAATCGGTACCGGTAGATACTACTTGGCGATAGTCTTGCATTCCATAATTCTTTTCACACCAAAACTCAACATAATCAGTTGAATCAAATGAAGCGTCATTTTCGCCGAAAACAAAAAGAGGGAGCTCTTTTCCTTTCTTAAATATTTTAAATGTTTTCGGATTAATGAATGAAGGGCTTAATCCATAATTTATTAAATCAGTGTAAGTTATTCTGAAGATACCGTCATTTGGAATTGCGAGTTTTATATATTCCTTTGTATAATCAATCCAAGTGCTGGAAGAATCATTGGTGGGATTAAATTTCCTTTTTGCTCGAAATTCTTGAGCTTGGTCATAATTGAGGATCACTTTTTTTAACTCATTGTCAAAATCACCTTTCGGTTGATATGATTTCTCAAAAGGGTGCGTATCTGTAATCTGAATATTCAACATTGTTTTAGTTAATTCAGATAATTCCTTCGTCTTCCAGTTGAATTGTTGCGTATTTATTTTAATTACGGCACAATAATAATCGCGTAACCATGTGTATCCTACTACCTCAACCTCATTTGAAGGATAAGAATCAGACGTAAATAATGAAGAACTTAATTTTGTTTCTTTATAACTTAAAAGAGAATCTCTCAACAGCGAAATAGATGGGTTAGCTGAAATTTCTGTCTTCGGATAAAAATTCTTTTTGCTCTCAGAGAGATTGGCTAAAATCTTGCTTTCAGGGGGAATAGCGATAAAAAATGTTTTGGAAGAAAGTAGGGGTGCTCCGGGCTTACTTTCATCGATGTTCAAAAATCTATTTTCCGATAAATTATTGGTATCTTCAAAAATTATTTGAAACTGAATTCGATCTGGAGATGAAGAAAGAAGTATTGAGTGGAATTGACAATATGTCATTGGTCCAACGACAAGCATAATAATAATAATTTTTAATATCTTAGCTAACATCTTCATATGTTTGATTTTTGTGAAAGTAAATTCTCAATATTCTATAAAAAAACAAAGGGATTCCAAATATATACCTTTTCCAGAGACGTTTTGGCTCTGTAAATAACCTAAATAACCATTCAAAACCACTATTCCGCAAAAAGAATGGAGCTCTTTTCTTTGTTCCAAAGTAAAATTCTAGGAAATTCCCTACACAAATTATTTGCAAACCCGAGATTTTTTGAGAAATTTTATATGCAAGTTCCTCTTGCAAGGGAACACCCATTCCAATTATTATGATTTTTAGCATCGATTTTGAGATTGTATTAAATAGATTTTCCAGATCACGGAAGCCATCGTACCCATTAATGTATAATTTAATATTGAGATTGTTGTCATTTAATAGAGTTTTAGAGAATTTCCCTCCAATTAGAATCAGAGGAATTTCTTTGTGAGCAAATTCACTAAAGAGAGTGTCGTTAATTTCAGATGCATTAAAGCGATTAATCTTTATCTTTTTCAATAGTTTTAAGGTTACCCAAATACCGAACCCATCCAAATAAGATACAAACTTATTATCAAGAATATTCCTAAAACTGCTGTTTTCATACCATACATTGAAACAGTGTTGATTAAAATATGTGAGTAGTAATTCTTGTTCCGCTTGAATAGAAATTAAAACTAGGTCAACGATTTCTGACTTATTAATTAATAGTTTATTAAATGGATTATTTTGCTTTTCACTCATAAATATCCAAAAGTTGTCAAGTGTAAAAATCCGCGGAAATCATTTTAGAAACTTTTTTAGTCAAATTGTTAGCAAGATTTCGAGATAATTCATCCTTATCAAAAGATTGAGTTATTTTTTCTTTGGGATCATCCATTCATGGCTCACCTAAAAGTACCTTCAAGATGTCTTCTATAAATTTTTCAATACTCCAGATTTCCCCATCTATAAAATACTTTTTTGTTGAATAACTCTTATCCATGACAAAACCAAATATTCAATTTGAGAAAGTAACACTTCGAAACTATATAAAAAATAATTGTTATTTCATATGGCTTTATATACTCATCACATGGATCTATAAAACTCTCTGTATTGTGGAATTATTTTATCCACCGTAAAACCATCTAAAACTTTTTGATAAAGATTCTCGGATAGTTTTATTCTTAAAGAAGGGTTCTCAATCAATCTTTTTACACCCTCAACTAGTGATTGAACATTTTCAGGTTCCACTAAAATTCCATTTATATTATGTTCAATAAATTCAGCTATTCCATCAACTCTTGAAGCTATTAGCGGTTTCCTCATTAAACCAGCTTCCAGCATTACAAAAGGAAAGGGGTCTACTCTTGATGGAAGAATAATTATGTCACTCAAATTGTAATAATCATAAATGTTTTCAACGGGAGGGATTATTTTTACTCGTAATTTAAACTTTGAACAAAATTCTGTTGTAGTAGCTAATTCTTCACCATTCCCTATTAAGAGCATAATCACATTGGAATTATTAGCCTGAATGACTTTAAATACCTCCAAGAGTATATCAATCCCTTTTTCCTTATCAAATCTGCCAATAAACACAAGAATGAGGTCATCCAATCCTATATTTAGTTGCTTTAGCAATTCCTCAGAATTAAAATTATCCGGTTTCTCTTTCGGATCAACAAAGTTATTTATTGTATAAATTTTGTTTTCTTTGATTTTAAAATAGTCAACAAGATGTTTTTTTATTGAATTTGAAACGGCAATCAAGTAATCTGCTTTATAACTAGTAAACTTTTTCCCATAAACTTTACTATGCACTGTTGTAATGGTTTTGATCTTTATTTGTTTTGAGACTATAAATGAAACTAGATCGAAATATCTATGATGAGAGTGAATTATATCTATTTTATTTTTTATACAAAACGTTTTTATGTAGAATATATGTTTTAAAAAATGATAAATTTTCTTTTTGCCAGGGATAAATCCTACAACAATATTTTCTTTTTGGTATTTAGCAACCGCATCACCTCCAAAAGATAAAACAGATGACTTTAAATCACATTTTGAGTATTTAGTCATTAAATATATGGCTTTTGAAACTCCATTGGTTAAATCGAGAAAGGGTTGTAAATGAAGTACATTCATCTATTTATTCCAATCCAATTCGTAGATTGATTCGTATCGAGAACCATTATTTGATCTTAAATCTCTTATCAAAAATGGACTTTTATGCTCCATGGATGCAACAATTTTATGTCGTACTTTTTCCCCAAATGCAGTATTAAGCTGAGTGTTGCCACCAATGAAATATTTAGGCTTATATTTTAGATAAAAATTGGATATATCATTGTTTTTGTAATAAGCAATGATTTCTGGGTTTATTAGGCCGACCGGATCCAAGATTTTTCTATTAGTCAGATAACCGATTTTACCAATTCTCCCCCGCACGATTATATCATCTGGATCTGCGTTTCTGTTAATCCAGTTTATAGCAATAAATTCCAAGTTTTCATTTTCCACAAATGTTCTTTTGGTTAATATGCTTTGTGCTGTCGATATTGTTAATAATGCCAAAAGTGCAATAATATAGTATCCTTTTTGTCCTGTCTTTAATAAAAAACTTAAAAAGATAAAATTTATAAAGGGAAATACCATACAATAATATCTTGCATATACTATTTCTCTATTGAGACTAAACGAATAAAATATCACAAGAAGAATGCTAGCTCCGATAAATACTTTATATAGATTGTTTGGTGACTCAATATTTATCTTTTTTCGCTTTTTTATAAAAATTAATAGGATTACTATTAAATAAATGAAGTAATTACCAAAAAAAATTATTAAAGTAGCAAACAAATGAACTAGGAATTTTTCTCCCCAAATGTAGCCCCCTCCTTTTGCACCAAAAGTACTTGGGAATAAAGAACCGAAATAATTATAAGCAAAAATATGCCAGGGAAGTATTATGATTGAACCAACTATTATAACATAAAATAAATCCGACAAAATCAACTTTTTCTCTTTCCAAAGAAATACAAATAGGAGTATAGACACCAAAAAGCTTTCAGGTCGAATTAAAAAATAAATACTTGAAACAACTGAGAACAGAAATATCTGCTTGGACCCTTTCATGTATTTTAACAACAAGATTATTTGAAAAGAAGAAAGAAAATAGGAGATACTTGCTTCCATTCCTAAAAAAGAATGCTTAAGAAGATTTGGGTCCAATATGATTACAGCAAGGCCTACAATCATTTTTTTAAAATCAAGTTGCAATTCCAGAAATATAAAGTACCATATTAATACTGTTAGGAGAGAAAAAAACATTGACAATAATTCGGGTGCAACGAGAGGAGAGCTAGTTACATAACTCAAAAAAGTAATTAAGCCAAGCCAAAGAGGACTGGTAAAGCCGTAACTTCTTTCGCCAAGATTAAAAGATATTTCGTTGTTATGAATAATATGTTTAGCATATTGGAGATATATATATGTATCATCTCCAAGTCTATAGTCTTGAAAAAGGGAAAATGCAATTATAAAAAATGCAAAACTTGCTATAATTGGGATACAATACTGTGAACAATAATTACGATTCATTCTATATGTTTTTAATTGTATTTTTAGACAAAAATTATTTTATTGATAAGAGGTTGGTAAGAACCTAACATTTTTTTCGCTTTTTATATTCTAGATCAATACTGTCCTAAACAATTTGAGATTGCTAAAAATATTCCCAACGTAGTTGTTTTTGGGCATATTTTAAAACAATTCAGAATGAATCCCTCTGAACTTTGTTTTATCTCTCAAGATGCTGTCCTAAACAGCCACCTTGAAGTAGGCAGTTTTAGCTTATAAATGACTATCTGTTAACGTTTAGCGCCTTTTTTTAACGATAGTCTCAAACAAATGAAATATGCTGTCCTAATTAAATATTTGTTTTCATCGTTTAGGATGCTATTGATTCTAGATATTCTAATTATCTTTATAATCCATCGAACTACCCTGATCGATCCGTTTTAATTAGTAAAAACCCCATTTATCTTTTCCTTTGCTCAGCCAACATTAGTAGAAATGAAAATACACTTAGCATCAAAAATAATTATATCTCATCTCTCCTGAGAATATCAACCGACGCGCAGTAAACTTCTTCTACAGTTATATTACTAATACAATATGGAGTTTTGTATTTGCACATCCAAGAACATCCAAAACAATCCATTTCAGAAAAAAGAAATTTATTCTTTGAATTTTGTTTATAAGGGAAGAATGTTCCAATTTTCCCTCCACCAATAATTGCAAGAGTCGGTTTGTTTAATTGGAGAGCTAAGTGTGATAAACCAGAATCGAGTCCAATGAATAGTTTGCAATTATACATTAGATTTATCAGTTCGTTGTAATTCAAATCGATAGATTTTATTGCATTTGTATTACCATCAATAATAAAATCAACAACCTCTTCTTGTCTTTTAGTTCCAATAACGACAACCTTTGTTTCTAAGGAAAGTCTCTTGGCCAATTCTCTGAATTTATATTTATCCCAATTTCTAAATACTTCGGAAGAAGATGGAGCAATTAAAATATAACCTTTTAAGCCATCAAATTTGCTTTCTTCATCATCTCGGGGCAAAAAACTAAATGTTTTTGTATCGAGTCCAAAGTATCTATTCAATTCACACATTATTGAATAGATATTGTTTGATTTAGAATTTGTAAAATGAGAATAGAATTTATTGTAAATATTAATTACTGTTCTTGTTAGAAAAGGAGAATTCGATTTTAATCCAATTGTTTTATTGGCGGAACTTATTATTGTCATCTCATCGTTTAGACTCCCTCTCTCCGGAGTAATATTTACTACCGTCTTAAGTCCTAATGCTATTAGCTTTTTTAAAGTATTAAATCGATAAACAAAATTATATTTGTACTCCCTTTTATTGTAAGTTAATATTTCATAATCAAGATTAAACAATCGTAATAGCGGTAGGTATTCTTCAGAAACGAGAATAATTTTTTTGTTATAATCATTATTTTTTTGGAAGGAATAAAAAAAATCAAGGCATACAATTATATCTCCCATTTTTTCAGAATTGATGAATAGAATTGAATTTGAACTCTTGTTCGTTTGTTGGTGTAAGAATCCCTTCAATAACCAGAATACTAATAAGTTTATAAAGCATTTCAATTGAAGCACTAATTTGGAAACTATTGCCTCAAAAAGTAGTTTTAACTTGTGTTTTCTTTTCAATCCCATTACTTATCTTTTGGGATAAAGTATTGTGGGTCTGAATGTAACTCCTTTTATATAAAGAATAATTAACTTTAAAAAAAGCTTTAGTCTTGATTCACTATTATTTATTTCCCTTTGAGAATAAATTTTCATTACAAAACCTAAACCACTAAAATATCCCCTTAAAGTTGAGTTATGAGTAATTCTATTTCTTAATAAAGCAATGTATACCATATTCCTAACTCCATAGATGAATCTTTTATCTTCAACTTTTATATTCAAATATGGAGTTGGATTGTTCACATCATTAAAATGATAAGCTTTACTCTTTATTACGATAAATCCCTTAAAGTTAGATGAAATAATTCTAAGTGTAAATTCTGCATCATCTCCCCAAATAAAAAAATCTTTAGTTGGATACCCAACCTCAGTGATAACTTTTCTGGGAAAAAGTAATGAACCAAAACTTGCACTAATTATTGGAATTGGTTTATGATTTGAAATTGAAGTTAGCAAATTATAAGGATTACCCAGCTCGGGAATGTTTGAGTAAGCCAAACCGTTATCTTTATAATATATCGTACTAGTAAGAAATCCGATCATGTCAAAGCTAAATTCGTCTGTATTAATTAATTCTTCTAACGCATATTTGTCAACAATCACATCGCAATCTAAACTCCATATCCAATCATATCCTTTTTCATAAGCTGTTTTTATACCAGTATATTGTCCTCCAGCACTACCACTATTTTCTTGGGTAATGACAGTTAAGTCCGTTTGTTCATTTAACCAGCCTAATGTTCCATCCGAACTCGAATTATTAATCACAATTATTTCGTCAAGTTTTCTTGTTTGATTTCTTATTGACTCAACACACTCTTTTAGTAATTCGAGTCGATTATAAGTAACAACAACTGCTGCAATTTTATAGTTATCTTTATTAATCACAACTTCTCAACTAGTTTTAATGTATTTGCAACCACTTGATCCATATTGTAGTATTGGTATTCCGCGAGTCTACCGCAAAAGAGAATTTCTTTCAGTTTCAAGGTTTCCTCCTTGTATTTAATGTATAACTTACGATTCTTTTCCGTTGGAATAGGATAATATGGCTCCCCATTCATTTGCGGGTACTCTTTAGAAATGGTTGTAACACTTACCATGCTGGCTGATAAACGCTTATGTTCAATCACCCGAGTAAATTCTTGGTCCTGATCTACATAATTAGTCTGTGCGGTTCCTTGATAAAACTCTGTGCTATGATTCTCATACTCAAATCTTATAGAACGATATGGCAGCATCCCATGCACATAATCGAAAAAGTAATCGATCGGTCCCGTGTAAATCATTTTGTCAAATTTAATATTAGTCAAAAATGTTTTGTAATCAGTATTCAAAATAATTTCTATGTTTTTATGATTCAACATCCGCTCAAACATTTTTGTGTAACCTTCTTTTGGCATAAATTGATATTTGTCGGTAAAATAGCGGCAGTCATCATTAAACCTGATAGGTATTCTTCCGCAAACCGATGGTGACAATTCATTTGGAAAAAGATTCCATTGCTTCTTTGTGTAATTTTTAAAGAATGCATCAAATAATTCTCTACCGACCTGATTGATAATTATATCTTCAGAATTCAAGATCGGGAATCTTTTTTCAGCCTTAGTTAGCAAGAAATTTTTTACTTCTTCTTCAGTTGTCAAGATAATTCCAAAAAATTTATTTAATGTAATTCTATTGATGGGGATTGGAAAAAGTTCACCTTGATAATTTGCCAGTACTTTGTGTTCATAAAATCTCCACTCAGTAAACTGAGATAGATATTCAAAAACTTCTTTACTGTTGGTATGAAAAATATGAGGACCATACTTGTGAATAAGAATTCCGTGCTCGTCATATTCGTCATAAGCATTTCCACCGATATGATTTCGCTTTTCAACAACTAAAACTTTTTTATTGAATTGTGAAGCTAATCTTTCTGCCATAACAGCACCGGCAAAACCAGCACCGACGATCAGGTAATCATACTTCATTTAAATCCTTTTTCTTGAAGTAAAAATAAACCATCCCAAGTGTAACAAATATTTCTGTTACTAATACTGAAAAGGCAGAACCGTAAGAAGCAAATGTTGGGACTAATAAAAATGACAGAACAATACTTATCACGCTGCCCAAAATAATTATTGAAGTGAATTCCTTTTTTTGCCCGAAGTTTAAGAGACCTTGAATACCGAACACGTTACTCAAATATATTATAAAGGGAAGCAGCGCGACGATTTGTAAAATATGGATTGATTTTGAGTATTCATTCCCGGCAAGAATTAAAATTATAGGTTTTGCAAAGAAGAAGATCACTATCCCGGCAACAAACAACATTATACTCCCTCCCAACATGAACTTCATCAGAAGCTGTTTCGATTGCTCTTTCTCGTTTCTTGCTAAAAAAGCCATTCGTGGATAAAGTGACTGATTGATTGGAGTTGCAAAAGACTGAATTCCTGCACGGATTTTATCCGCTGCCGCGAAATAGCCAACTTCAACTGGAGAAGACAATAAACCTAAAAGAAAAATGTTTGTCGTAGTGTAAAGACTAATTGAAACGTTCGAGATAAAAAGCAAATAAGATTCTTTTAATTGGAAATAAATTTCGTTCAGTGATGGGATAATAAACCGGACTTTAAGATATTTTTTTATCATAACGGTTAAAACAATTGCGTTGAACATAGAACCTAAACCAACAAGTACCATATAAACCGTATCATCCACCTTCGATTGAACGAAAACGAAGATGCCAACTATCATCAATATTTTTGAGATGGTAGAAACAATAACAAGTTGCTTCATCTCTTCCAATCCCTGGAAAAACCAAACCGGAGTAAACGTTGTCCCGAGTACTATGAAAAAAGAAAGAAGGAATAATTCTTTTTCAATGGAAAACTTCGTAACTAAAGTAACCACAAGTAAAAACACAATAAAGCATAAAGACAAAAGAAGGATCTTAATTGCATAAACAGATGATACTATTGAAGATAATCTGTCTTTGTCTTCTCTATTAATTGATATATGTTGAGTAGCGGAAAAGTTAAATCCAAAATCTGTAATCATAGAAAAATAAGCCGTGAATGCGGTTACAAAATTCACTAACCCGAATTTTTCCGGACCAAGGACTCGTACCAAGTAGGGGAATGTAATTAGGGGGAGAAAATTATTTATTATCTGCAGAAAAGAGAGCGATAATACATTCTGAAACAACTTTGACTTGAAAGAAAATTTGAAGTAATTACCAATCACTTCCTCACCAGCCATTCTTCCGTATTATGCTGATAGCGCTGTTTCCAAATTTCAAAATGCAGAACTCTTCCTTCGATGTTTTTGCAATCATGTCCATAAACTTTTGCAAGTAAATTTTGTATCTCAAACATTTTTTCTGGGTTTCTCAAAATCTGATCGATAATAACTATTCCCTTTTTCTTCCTGTTCTTTGTTTCCTATCATTAATCTTTTCCAAAGACTTTTCCATTTGCATAAGAATTTTGTTCGTAGGTGCGGCATTTTCTTTTTCAACGCTAATGTTTTTAGCTTTAACACTATTCTTAGCTCTCGTAAATTTAAACGTGATTTCGCTTATTCCTTCTTTTGAAAACTTAAACTGTATTTGTTCAATTTTAGCAGCAAATATTGTGTTCATTCTTTTCATTAACCGGGCAACAAATTTATTGTCGGCCGATGTACTATCATGATTATCAAACATCCTTCTAAATTGCTCGCGGTAAACTAAAAAAGTATCCTCCTTTTTAATAATTTCAACTCCACTCCTTTTTACTAAGTAATAGTTTTGTGCTTCATCGATTTGAGAAGCGAATTTCTTCCCCCAAGCAATAGAAGTTGGCTTTGTAATGTTAAGTTTTGCACAAAGTTCATCATAAGTATATCCTATGGCTCGTAACTCAATAAATTCCCTTTGTGCTTCCAATTTTCTCATTACAGCTAATCTCCCGTAAGTAAAGTTTTACAATTCATCTTACATGTGAACAACCTCAAAACCATGGAACAAATCTCAAAAAAGTTAAAAAAAAGTTAAATTATGGTTAGTTGTGCTTTTAAAATAGTTAAAGAAAAGTAAAAAACGAATTGATAGGTTTTCTGTAATAGTTAAAGAAAAGTTTAGATAAAATATTGTCTGGTTTTCATAAACTGTGGTTTTAGCTTATAATCGCAACAAATACAAAAAATAATTTTTAAAAGGTTAACATTTCTCAACAATTATAATTTTCTTTATTTAATTGCATTTTAATTTTCCCCTAACTCTGATCATGAATTAACCACTACTTAAGCCTAAATTGGAATAACTTCATCATTCGTTATTCCTTGTTCGGCGTTCGATATTCAATTTCACGATAATGTTCTTTCCATCTCCTATAGACCCTCGCGGCCGAAGTTCATGCTTCTCACTTCCTCACCAGCCACACTTCCGGATTTTGGTGATCGCGCTGTTTCCAAATTTCAAAATGTAGGACTCTTCCTTCAATGCTTTCGGAGACGTCGCCTAGAATTTCTCCGTAATTAACTTTACTCCCTTCGCGTACAGATATTTGTCCAAGGTGTCCGTAAACTGTTCTGTAACCTTCGCTGTGCGTAACAATAACAACACTGCCATAACCGGGAAGCCATTCAATCGCAGATACAATCCCTTCACCAACGGACTTTACTTTGAAATCACCCGCAACTTTTATATCGATTCCGTAATTGAGCGTTACGGTTTTCAATTTTTCGTTTTTATCTTCGCCGAATTTTCTAATTATAGCACCTCGAGAAATCGGCCAAAGCATTCTTCCTCTCATTGCAGAGAATGATTTAAAATTCGCCGTGGTATATCCTTCGGTCGGAAAATCTTTCATCTCTTCATTTGGGGTAGGGGAAGCTAAGTCTTCTCTATTCGTTTTTCCTTTGAGTAATTCCTTTTTCCTTTTATCAGCTAATCTTTTTGCAAGTTCTTTTTTGCGCAGTTCTTCCTTTTCGATAAGCGCAGTAATGAAATTTTTAATCGACTTTTCCGCCGCTCGTTTACTTGCTAATTCTTTAGCTGCTGCCGACTTATCATTCTTAAACTTCTTTAAAACATTTTTTTCTTCCGTTAGTTTTTTTCTAAGTTGGATTTCTTCCGAGGATTTTAAATTCAGTAATTTCTCCTTGGAGCGTTTTTCGTCATCAACTTCGGCTGCATTAACTGCCAGCATTAGAGAGTTTTTTCTAATTATCTGCAGATCCTTTTTTCTACTCAACGAGAATTGTTTTAAATATTTATACCGTGCCAAAGCTTGCTGAAGAGACGCTGCATCAAAGAGATAGATGAATTCGTTCTGGTAAATACCTTTATAAATGGCTCTCGCATACTTCGCGTAGTTGTCTTTTAAGGCATTAGTTTTTTTACGGAGGAGTTCAATCTGTGATTGAAGTAATTCGATCTGTTCCGCTTTGTCTTCAATTTGAGTTTTATAGGAATTGATGAGTTTGTTGAGAAGGAAATTTTGCTTGTTGAACTTTTCCACTACTGAAAAAGATTTTTTCTCGCGTTTTGAAATGTCGTTAATCTCATTTTCAAGAGAGTTTATCTCTTCTTTTAGGCTCTCCAGTTCATGTTTCTTTTGAGAGATTTCTTTTTGTTGGGAAGGTGTTATTATAAAGAAGAAGAGAACAAAAAGAAAA
>Ga0209211_10007342_pt1 | contig 15498 bp, 10 predicted proteins | sample RifGroA2_FD_183992 | JGI IMG/M metagenome (GOLD analysis project Ga0209211, IMG submission 183992) | Groundwater microbial communities from Rifle, Colorado, USA - Groundwater A2 (SPAdes) (version 2) | ecosystem: Environmental > Aquatic > Deep subsurface > Groundwater | place: Rifle, Colorado... | reverse complement strand
AGCCTGTTACGAACTGGCCTCGGCGATATACCGATCGATCTCGCGGACATAGGGAGAGGTCGGATATTCCCTCTTCAGCCGTTTGTACAGATCGACCGCCTTCTCCTTCTTCCCCGCGTTGGTATAATTCTGCGCGGCGTGCATCATGTGTTCCGCCGCGAGGACGCCACGAGGATCCTTGTACGCCGCCCGTTCAAAATAGTCTGCGGCATTTGCGTGGTCGGCTTTGGCTTCATAACTGGCCGCTGCACCGGCAAGAGCGGAAGAGGCAAGCATGGGGTCCTCGACATCCACCTCCTGAAAATATTCGAGGGCCTTGTCATAATTCCCCTGAGCATAGTACGCGTTCGCCAGATAGAACGTGGCCAGTTCCCCCGACTTGGTAGAGCCGTAGTCATCCACGACCGCCTGCAACCCGCGGACATTTTCCTGTGGATTACCGTTGATGGCCAGATCGAAGCGACGTTCATCGTACAGGCGCATGACCTTTCCGAGCTCGCTTGTGGCTTTTTCATTGTTGGAACGCAGGTTGTTGAAAACCACCACCGCGACGACAACAACAAGAATGACTCCCGTGGCGACGCTGCTCACCAGTTTCTTATTCTGCTCGTACCACGAAGTCGCCTGGAAGTACGATGTCACAAGCCTGTCTTCTTTCATTTCCTTCTTGCTGAGTTTCTTTTGCGCTTTGAGCATGAACCGACCCCGATGATAATGAATGAATGTACTGTGAAAAACTTGTACGCCCGAGGCGATTCGAACGCCTGACCTTTAGCTCCGGAGGCTAACGCTCTATCCAGCTGAGCTACGGGCGCATATTTGTTTGAACACCAGTCCCGTTCGAAAAACGAACGGGATCCTCAAATTGACTTATACGATAGCTTCGCTTCGCTCGTTAACGTATGTCAATTTGGGAGCTACGAGCGCTGCAAAGCGGTAAAAAGATAAGAAACAATGAGAGAGAAGGCAAGGAGTTGTTGTGCCCTTCGGTTACGGGCGATAGTCGACCCAGATGGGGCTGGACCAGGCAGCCGTCCCATCCTTGTAGATAACTCTGAGGTAGTAGAAATGCAGCCCCGGCTCGGCCGCGTTATCCACGACCCCCATATACCGTGCCATGCGCATATCGACAGGTCCGGAAATGAAACGCTCTTTGTTATCTCGGATCACATAGGCATAGAGAAGTTTGTCAGACCTTGCTTCAAAGGAGATGACCGGCGGTAATGATGTGGTGATCACACTCCCCATGGGAGCATCGTTGATGGAGAATTCGAGATAATATTTCTCCCCCGCAGTTGCATAATTTCTCCGGCGCTTCAGGGCATCCCAGACATTCTCACGGGTCAAGCTGTCCTCCAAGAGCACGGCCGTTATTCCCCCTTTGTATGGGTCTTCCCGCCACCCTTCATGTGCGTGGTAGTACAATCCGTGCGAATCGGATCCCCCGACGAATCCCACCACGGCCCCCTTGGCCAAACCGTCTTGGGCAAACGTGCCCGGCATACCCCCCCGGTGGGGAATCGGAAGGTTCCCCATATACTCATTGGCACCATGGATGGAAACGATCTCGTAATTCGTTTGGATGTCAGGATCATGATCCTCCCATGTCATCCCACCCCATGCGGGATGATGGGGGAACGCTATCGCGTCAGCATCATGCAATTTCCTGAACAGGCTTTCCGGATCGTACGACTGCTTTCCCTTGTGACTGAAGAAAGGGCTCTCTTCCCCACCCCGGAAATAGACATTCTTATGACCGACGCGGCTGGCGCTATCCTGTCTTCCGCTCCACGTTGAATGTGTCCACTCGTAACCGTTGAGCGTGACAAATTCACCCGGGGAGTTGTAGATCTCATTCAACGCCTTCAGGTACGCCCATTCCCCCGGGGAAAAATGGTTATCCCCAGACCGGAGAGCATCGTGATCGGTAATGGCAACGAAATCCCTCCGGTAGACATGGCGGTAGAGTGTGAAAACGTCGTCGAAACTTCCCGAACCGTCCGAATAGGCCGTGTGTACATGGAGATCGCCATAGTAAACCCTGTACTTCCCTCCACCTGCCGGACCCCGGTCCCCTTCCCCCTCGACCGATTTCAGTCGTGGAGTAAAAACCGACGGGGGTACTTTCCTGAGTCGTGGAGTTTTCCTGGACGGGGCAAGGCGTATAAGTTTCTGAAGAGTGATCGATTTCCGATCCCTCCGAGCCATCCACAGTTCCCGATCGGAAATCCACGCCGCGTCCACCGACAAGCCCCGCAAACCCCACGAGGGCTCATCCAGATTCCAGTTTGGATGCCATGAATCTCCCTCATAGTAGGTCGCATCAAAAACGTGATCATGCCGCGTGAAAAGATATAACCGCCCGTACGGATCAAAGGTGATGACAGGAAATTCGTACGACTGCGTCTCACCTGTGTTCGTCAGATCGATGCCGGGCATTGTTTCCAACGGTTCATACCAGGATCGGCCGTCAAACGCCCTCACCATCGTGTAGCGGATAATTCCCCAGTCATCGTTCCCCCGTCGGTTCGTTGTCCAGGCAACCCAGAGCTTTCCGTCATGCCATGCGAGGGAAGCCTTGGTATCCATGGCAGGATGATAGGTAACTCTGATCGGCTCGTGGAGCACGCCCCCCTTTGCCTGCCGGATGTACACGTCCGCATTCGCCCCTACGGTGTGGTCCCAGGCAAACCAGACGCTGCCATCCGATGATTCTACCAACGATGGGCGATAGGCATATCCCTGCCGATCCTCAATCTTGATCTCTTCGCTCCATGTTCCGGCGTTGAAGTACTTTGCAACGATTTGCATACCCCGTTCCTTGGAACTCCGCTCCCAGACAACCCACACCTGGCCACGTGAGGTTGCAAGAATCTGGGGACGGAAATCGTACGCCTCATTTGCCGTCAGCTTCATTTCTTCCCCCAACTCCCCATCCATGGACGTCCGGACATAAATATCCCATGTTCCCTTCCGGCGGGCGGACCAGACCACCCAGACCGTTCCGCTGTTCTCAACGGCGATTCGCGACGCGTATTCCTCGCCGGTCGTCGAACTTACCAGAACAGGTTTGGTCCACTCGAGCCCTGTATGGTTTTTTGCATTGAGGAGACTCGTCAGATAGATCCCCTCTTTTCCATCCGGACCCGTATAGTCATAGGAAATGTGCAAGGCCCCTTTCGCGTCAGCCGCAATGGATGGATACTCGAGTTTCCCCAACTCTTCGCCTTGATACTGAGGGAGAAAGAGCGGCTCGGAGCGGAGCAGATCCTTCGGAACGACCGGGCCGGGAGTATCGTGAGGCTGCGAACGAAGGACAGATAAGGAAAGAGCCGAGAGAAGTCCGGCGCCGGTCAGGAGAATGGCAGAGTTGATCTTCATGTGTTTCTTCCGATTCACTCAAGGGATCAATTCAAGCGTGACGGTCCGGCTGTCCGCTCTAATGCGTCCATGACATGGTGAAAAACGCGTTCGTGCGTAATTCGAGTCATGCATTCAAAGGTTTTGATGGGACACCGATCACCACCATGGCTCGAGCAGGGTCTGCACCGAAGATTGCGGATCTCGACAACCGAATCGAACTTTCCCCTCGGAGCGAAGCCGAACTCGGGGACGGTCGCTCCAAACACGGCAATCACGGGGGTCCGAACGCCAACGGCAAGGTGCATGGGCGCACTGTCATTCGAGACCAGCAGCCTGCAGCGCCGTATCAATTCTGCCGATTGGAGCAGTGACAACCTGCCGGCCGTATTGTGCACTTTCATGGATCCGCTCAGAGCACGGACCTCGGAGCAAAGCTCCCGATCCTCCTCCCCCCCCACCAGTACCACCTCAAACCCCTCATCATCCAGGTTGACCGCAAGCGAGGCGAATCGTTCTTTGAGCCATCGCTTTGTATTCCAGACAGTCCCTGGAGCCAGGGCGATGAGCCGGTCAACATCGCCAATCTCCAGTTCGAAGAGAAGTTTCTCGACCGCCTTCCGGTCGTCATCGGAAGGATAGAGCCGGGGGAGGGTCATGGGATGATCCATGATACCGATCCCCTCCAGAAGCGAAAGATTACGGTCAATCTCATGGAGATCGTTTCTGTATCGCACCGACTTTGTCAGCAGAAACCTCCCTGCGCTCCGATGAAAGCCGATCCGCAGTGGTATGCGGGCCAGCCAGGCCACCAAGGCACTGCGGAGCGACCGATGCGGTACAAAAGCCAAATCATAAGACCTTCCCCGGAGTAAGCGTACTATGGCCCGCAATCCGGCAAGGCCTTTGTCCCGCCCCCGTTTATCGAACGGAATGGCATCGTGGATATCCGGATGGTTTTGGAAAAGCTCCTGCGCACGCGGGGTTACTAAAACGTCGACATGTGCGTCCGGGAAAAACTCCTTGACCCCCCGGACCAACGGAAGGGTCAGGAGGGCGTCACCGATGAACGCCGTCTGAATAACCAGAATATTGCGAACGGTTCTCATTCCCTCAATGTCCCTTCCACCAGCCCAGGGTTCGCTGCTGCATGCTTCCATCGTTTGTGCATCCACATCCACTGATTGGGATGTTCGCGGATGGCATCCTCGGTAAGCTTGACATGGCGCTTCGTCAATTCGATCATGGTTTCTTCGGTATAGCTTCCCAGGTCATCGGTGGGGATTCGAACAAATCGGCCCTTGTAGGATCCATCAGCCTGCCGGGCCGGAAAGGTGGCGATAAGAGGCGCTCCCATTTTCAAACTAAACACGGCAGGCCCCTGGTGTGTCGGGACGGGGCGTCCGAAGAACTCAATTGGGATACTCTCCTTCGGAGCACTTTGGTCCGGAACAATCCCGACTGCTTTCCCCTGTTCGAGGGCGCGGACAAGATCCCGCACAGAGATCCCCATCGGGATGAGAACGTTTCCAAACCGTGTCCGGCGTTTCGCGATCGAGGCATTCACCAATTTGTTGGACTGCGTTTTCGCTATCACGTTCAAGGGGACTCCCGTATAGACCGAAAACGCGAGGGCCGTCAGTTCCCAGTTCCCGAAATGAGCCGCAACCATGATGACCCCTTTCCCCTGCGTGAGGAGATCGAGAACGAATTCCGGGTTCTCATAGACAAACAGGCGACGAAGTGAGGAGTCGGTCAGACGCGGGAACCAGAGCAATTCGAAAAAGGCTGTCCCCACCGACCGGAATGATTCACGCGCGATCTCTTCCAGTTCTGCCGGAGACTTTTCCGGAAACGCATGCCGCAGGTTATCCAGGGTCACCGTTCTGCGAAACCCAAAGGCGCTGTACACGACCCCCCCCAACGCAGCCCCCGTCCTTTGGACAACGTGCAATGGAAGAAGCTGTACAATCCCTGCAACAACTTTGAATGCGAGATATTCAACAACATGCTTGATACTCATAACTCCGGAAGCGCACTCCTAGTACATTGTGCCCGTTACTCTCCCATGACCTTGATAATGACCCGTTTCTTTCTCTGGCCATCAAACTCGGCATAGTAGACCTGCTGCCAGGGACCGAAGTCGAGTTTCCCATCCGTTACAGGGATCATCACTTCATGGTGCATTAACAGGCTCTTGAGGTGAGCATCACCGTTTGTTTCGCCGGTATGATGGTGGTGATATTTCAAGTTAAACGGCGCAAGTGTTTCGAGCCACCCATCAATATCCTCAAGAAGGCCCTGTTCCGCATCGTTGACGTAGACAGCCGCGGTTATGTGCATGGCAGAGACAAGAATCATTCCCTCCTTGATCCCGCTCTTGCGAAGGATGCCTTCCACCTCGCCCGTGATGTTGATATACTCCCGATGCTTCTTCGTATTGAACCAGAGGTATTCCGTATGGAATTTCATCGATATCGATCCTTTCGATGTGATCGGGTCAACTTGCCCGCCGTTGAATCTCACTTGTGTTGTTGAACCCCTTCGGGGTTCCATCGTCCCACGGGTCCGCTGTTATTCAGATTAAACCCCTTGGGGGTTCCATCGTCATACTGGTCCGCTGTTATTCAGATTAAACCCCTTCGGGGTTCCATCATCCCACTGGTCCGCTGTTATTCATATAAGACCCTTTCAGGGTCCCTTCGTCATGCTGGTCGGCTGTTGTTCAGATCAAACCCTTTCAGTGTCCTTTGTCTTACTGGTCGGCTGTTATTCAGATCAAACCCTTTCAGGGTCCTTTGTCCTACTGGTCGGGTGTTATTCAGATCGGATTTTTTCAGAGTCCCTTTGCCCTGCTTGCCGGGTCGGCTTGCCCGCCATGCATTTTAGCGAGGGGACCCAACCTGCATCATTCACAGCCATTGGATCAATCGTTCGAAAAGCCTCGACCCGAAGGGTCAAATCAGAATAGAACAATACAACCCGCGTCAGGATACAACCCTATCGGGGTTGAATCTCAACCTGTCTTATAGAACCCCTTCAAAGTCTCTCTGCCTTGCTTGCAAGTCTGCTTGCCCACCATGGAGTTTGGCGCAGAGACCAGACCTACTTTCGGGTAAGCACCTGGTAACCGTAAGGCTGAAGAGAGAAGGAGATTTTTCCTTCGGAGGGATGTACATCGTCCCCGGAAAAATACTCCTTCCACGAGCCTACCATCAAACCGGGGGAGGAAACATCCACCCGTTTCTCCCGCGGAGCAAAGTTTACAACTACCACCACACCGTCTCCCTCCCCTTCACGCAGAAACGAATATACTTCCCCCTGGTCCGAATTTGCCAAGCTGGTAAACTCCCCTCTTCTTGCAGCAGGATGCTTTGCCCGCAGGGAGCCCAACTGCTTATAAAACTCCCTCATATCCGGATTCTTGTCCCAATCGATCTCGACTTTCCCGAACAAGTCAAGCTTCTTGTCATTCCCCACCTCTTCCCCGTTGAACAGCAACGGTACCCCGGGGAAAGTCCAGGTCAGGACCGCGGCCGCTTTTACACCCTGCGGGGTAAACCTTGTGACAGGGGATCCGTCCGCGACGTTTTTGTCATGGTTCGTTGTGAACCGCAGCCGGAGGGAGCCTTGGGGGTATTGGTTCGACTCGCTTCTCAGCAGATCATCGAACACGTGAACAGGGGTGGTCCCGAGGAGAACCTTGTCCAAAACATCGTACAGATTCCCCGAATAGGTCAGATCGAATGCTTCGACATGATGCTCAGGTAACATCCCCTCGGAGAGCATCATCACCGGCTTGATCTTGTCCAGTTCCTTCCGCGCACGCTCCCAGAAATCAGTCGGGACAAGCTCCGGCACGCTGCAGCGGTACCCGTCAATCCCCACATCACCAACCCAGTACTTCATCATCTCAATCATGTACTTCCGGAGCTCATGATGATTGTAATTCAGGTCCGCGACGTCGTACCAATCGGCATTCGGGGAGACGATGGCCCCCTGCCTGTTCGTCGTGTACCAATCCGGATGCTCCATGAGCAACTTTGCATCCCAGGCCGTATGATTCGCGACCAGATCAATAATGATCTTCATGCCGTGGGCGTGGACGGATTTAACAAGGGATCGAAAGTCGCTCAGGGTGCCGAAGGGGGGATTGATCTCATAATAATTCTCCACCGCGTAAGGATTTCCCAGGGTTCCTTTTCGATTCAGGTCTCCGACAGGATGAATGGGCATCAACGAGACAACCGTTACACCGAGTTCCTTGAGTTCCGGGAGTCTCTTCTCAAGAGCTTTGATCGTCCCTTCTCTGGAAAACGATCGAAGGGAAACTTCATACATCATGGCGTCCTTCACCCAGTCTACGCTGGGACGTGCGGGGAGATCCGCATATTCTGTACGGAGAAGAGCTTCCACCTCCCACTGGGGAACCAAGGAAACCGGTTGATGGATGCCCCCCGGACCTGAGAAATCGTTGACCCGGATAACGAGGAGGTTCTCCCCCTCCTTTACACCGTTCGTGGTTTGCATAAAGAAGGGATCGTTGGATCCGACGTGAATCCCCAGCTTGACGCCATTGAGCCATACATCGGCCGCATCATCGACGCCGCCAAAGAACAACGCCAGAGGCGAATCGACGGATGAAACTTCAAATGAGGTCGAAAACCAGCCCACACCATCATAGTCCTCAAGGCCATATCGATCCCAGTAGCCCGGAACCGACACGCGCTCCCAGCCGGAGCGATCGAACTCTCCGGCGAACCACCCCCCACGTGCTCCGAGATCCATGGAATCGACCGCAAAGAGCCACTCCCCTTCCAGGGTCACCCGGGAATCCTTTTGCGGTGAACAACCGGTTATCCATGAGACCGTAAGAACGACGATCAACGACAACAACACAGGGCAATACTTCATTTCATTGGAGCCGTAAAAAGTGGGGATCATGAGGTGAGAGGATCGTTAGAGCATCCCAAAAACATCTTTGACAATCTGCTTCCCGCCCGGAGTTCCGATCACCTGAAGCCTGCGATTCCTCGTGGGGGCTTCATCCCCCGGATCCCAATTCCCCTCCGGGCCGCTGTTGGTGTATTTATATTCCAGTTCCAGGCCGGGGGGAAGTTCAAGCTCAAGGGTCCAGATCCCATCCCCTTTTTGATCTCCATGGGTACCGTCGTCGAACAACCGAACCTTGTTTGGGACCCAATGAGCAAAAGCTTCATGGTTCCCGGCAATATAGATTGCCTTGCGGACATACACTTCCCGGGCGTCAACCTGAAAGGAGACCGTGACAAAATCCGGTCTGCTCTGTGCCATGGTTCCCCGGGACGGCCTCAACCCGCCCGTTTCGTCCCGGACGATTGGCTGAAAGTTCCGGTCGGGCATCGTTCCCTCTGCGAGCCGGGCGAATTTGTAAATGTTATCGAGGTGGGTAATGTAGGCGAGGTCGAAGGGCTTATCTCCTGCAGGCGCGGTCTGATCGGTGCCGTACCACCAGAACCAATCGGACCCCTCCGCGGCGTACATCGATTCCCATGCCCTGTAAACGTACCACGCCTTCGTGTTCTTCTTCGGCTCCGGTGCATGGGGATCGGGTTGCTTCAATCCCGAATTCTCCAGGTCCACCCTTGCCGCCAGGAGATACTCCCACGCCCTGTTTTCTTCATCCTCGCCGATCCATGTATCATAGTTGGCGTTGATCCATGAACCCGGCCAGAGCCATTCGAGTCTGGTCATCGACTCGATGGGATGCGCGGGGATTCCCCGGCGGGGATTTCCCTTGATGTACTCCGTTACGGTACTGGTGATGACCTGGCCCGACTCGTGAAGTTTCGTAAGCTTTCGGTACAAGCCATTCTGGAATGTTTTTCCATCGTTGTCGCGATGGTACCATTCCCATGCGTTCTCCCCATCCAGGATAACCGTGAGCAATCGGTCCGGCTCCCCCTCACCGGGTGCACAACTCACAACATGGCGGATGAAATCATCCGCCGCCGCTTCTCCTTCATAGTTCTGGTACACGAAACCGATTTTATCGGAGAGTTCCGTATCCCGGAATACGATCGCCACAGGATGGTCGGCGCCGTTCGCGCCGTACAGTGAGTACGGGTGGAACTTGCTGCAGCCTTCGGGCTTGGAGCGGGAAAGGATCTTCTCATCGGTGGCCACCCATGTGATTCCATGTTTCGCAAGCACGGCGACAATGTCATGGGCGACCGATCCTTCCGCCGGCCACATGCCGGTCGGGGCCACACCGAATTTTTTCTTGAAATACGCCACGGCCTTCGCGACCTGGGCTTCCGCGTCCTTCGGGAAGAAAAATCGCGACGGCATCGGGTCGTTCGGCTGACAGAGCTTCGCCAGGTCGCTGTCGTACACCAGCGGCAAAATGGGATGGTAGTACGGCGTGGTGATGATCTCGACCTGACCCGAATGGTGGGAGGAACGATACATCATTTTTTTATGGAGGGGAATGATGGCCTCGAGCACCTTGTAGGTCTCGGCGACGATGCGATTGCACTCCCCCTCCGCGATCGTCTTTCTGAGCCGGTACGTTCCATCCTCCTCCTTCTTGATCAGATCGGTCAGGTCGATCGTTGTCCCTGTCGCGAGCTTCACCTTGCCTTCAAGGAAATCCGGGTCGAAGTAGGCCAGGTAGAACCAGAATTTGATCTCGCGCATCTCCTGCTCGCTGAGCCCTCGCGCTCCGAGCGCCTTGAATCGTTCCTGGAGTGCTTTGTATTCGGGAAACCGGTTCAGGATAACCCCGCTGATGCCGAACGCGTTCCAGACATTCGTCAAAAGGAACTCCAAGTCCTTCGCCGTAAAGTCCTTGGTGTGTTTCAGGGCGAGGTCAATCCAGGGATCGGTTTTTCCACCGTACTTGGCGAAATACTGCTTCGCGTTCACATGGTTTTTCTTGACGTCGACGAACGGCTTGAGGCGCTTCAGGTAATACTCTTCGAGTTGGTGCAGGAGCGACGAGGTAAGGTTTACGGTACAATGGATCGAGGGGTATTTCTCCAGTATGGACACCATATCGTAGTAGTCCTTGGTGCCGTGGGTCCGGACCCAGGGGCCCTGGAGTTGGTCGCTTCCCGGGTCAAGATACAACGGCTGGTGCTGGTGCCAGATAATATTGAGATAAAGGGTCGCCCCCGTCCTGGGGTATGCATCGTTCATAGGTCTGGGTCCTTCTCAGTCGGTCAAATCGGGGAATAATATAGCGAAAGATAGGACAAGAAGGTAACGGTGGCTAAGGGCTGGAGACTCACTTTTGAAGCGCACGAAGATGCCGGAGGGCATAACGAGAAGTGCATCAGCACATCTCATAAGCGGGGTCCTGATCTCGCCGGGGAAAGGCTACAATCTTGTTGGTTGATTCGCCGCCGGTTCCCGAAATCCATGGCACAGCGGAAACCTGGAAGGATGATGTGCGATTCATTTCAGCCCTCGCGAAAAACCCCGGCTAAAACCAGGCCGGGGCAGAAGCTCAAGAACGCAAACACAAACTACTGTAGGATCTTTTCGCGCCCACCCCGGAAGACCTTTGGCCGGTTTGATCCGCAAGGCAATGATGTTCCTATTTTTAGCAGCCTGCCGGTTTTGAATCAGTCCAGGTTGGATCCATCAAAACCCATCGCCATCTGGGAGATCCGTCCGATGATTATGGAAAACCTCACCGGGGTGTCTTCTTAAAAAGACTACGAATGGCCCCTCGGTCAAGCTCGGAGGAGAGGTATTCCAATTTGATGTCGAACCCGGAATCCAATTTTCAATAAAAAACCCCTGCCATTCTCCCCTTACTTAAGAAGAATAACTGTAACTGCTCAGCGTTTTTATACCCACGAACCTACACGAATCTTCACGAAAAAAAACGTGTTCTCAATCTATTTTTTTGCAACTCTAGAGATTGGCGGGGATTAGTGAAGATTCCCCGCCCGACTGCTGACGCAGTCATGCGGGCGGGGTGGGTTGTTCTTCCATTGATGGTGAGCAGTAACGAATAACTTTTCCTTATTTCGCAGGAACGATCCGAAGAATCCTGTCATCGGTCGGAAAAGGGGTTGCGCGGCCATCCCGATTACTGGTGGAAAAATAAATGAAACCATCCGGCCCTGTCACCACCTCCCTGATCCTTCGAAATTCATTCTGGAACATTGATTCCTCTCGAACCCGTGTGTGAGGAGGTCGCTCCGTGACAACAATCCGCTGCAACCTCTGTCCACGCAGTCCTCCGAAGAAATAATTGTTTTTGAAACCGGGAAAACTATTCCCTCCATAAAAAGCACCGCTTGCAGGGGCGACCGCTGGAGTGTACTCAAGGAATGGTGACTCCATTCCCGATTTTGATTGACTGTGATGAATAATCGGCCAGCCGTAGTTTTTTCCTGCCTCGACGATGTTCACCTCATCTCCTCCGCCGGGCCCATCAAATCCGGAGGGACCATGTTCAGTTTCGAAGAGGAGACCCGAGATGGGATGCCAGTCGATTCCCTGCGGGTTGCGGAACCCGAAGGCAAAGAGAGGGGATTTTGGGTCTGGGTTATCGCTCGGAATCGTCCCGTCGTCATTCAAACGGAGGATTTTCCCGCCGAGGGAGCCCAGGTCCTGTGCAATACTCCGTTCGGCTGCATCTCCCGTCGTAATATAGAGCTTCCGATCCGGTCCGAATTTGATTCTGCAACCGTTGTGCACCGAAGATCCGGGCAAATTCGGAAGAATATCGCGCTGATCAGTAAGTTTGTCTTTTTCCAAACGAAAACGGACGACTTTATTGGACTGACCTCTTCTGAAATCGAAAGTGTAGCTCAAATAGAGAAAGCCGTTATTTTTGAAATCGGGATGAAGCGCCAAGCCCATCAATCCTCCTTCCCCCCTGTGTCGGACTTCTGCAATGGAGGCGATCAACACCGGTTTTTTTTCCCCCTTCTTCATGACCTGAAGTCGCCCCGGCCGTTCGGTAAAATACATATTTCCATCCTGATCGAAGACAATCGACCAGGGGATCTCAAGATTTTCCAGGACGGTTTCGACTCGGTAACGGATCCCGTCCGCCGATGTGAAGATTTTCCCCTGACAAAAGACGATCGCAGGAGTGATGAGCACATGAAAGAGGATTACAATGATTGTGGTTTGCATAAGTCCTCATGACGAAGTGAACATATCACCCAGACTCACTGACGTATGAAAAAATATCCACAAGGCCGACGAAGAACGGCCGAAGGCTTATAACTAAAAGACACGACAGCATCTTACAAATTGGATCTATGCCCAGGGAAGAAGGTATAGGGGAAAAAGATTTTTCCCATCAGATTTTTCACTTCGTGTTCCTTCCCCGCCCGACTGCCTGCGGCAGCAGGTGGGCGAGCCCGCCGGACGACTGAGGAGACCAGCCGGATTGGGAAAGTGACCTGAGCGAAGATCATCTCCAGGCTCTTCAACAACTCGTCAGACTTTCACAACAAAGGGAGTATTTTTGAGGTTTCAAAGAGGAAACGAATTCCCTCGTTTCCTTTAATTCGCACAGGTGAAGTAAGTGGTCTGATTTCATAGGTCCCCATGGAGCTTCAGAAAACACAATAAATTCAGAGTTGTTTTGGTCGTTATTCTTACTGTATTTATTGCGTTTTAAAATGCCTATAAAATAAGAGCGCCGATGATCTTCTCATCGGCGCTGATAAAAACATTCAGGAATGTTTAGATTACTGAATGTTTACTTCTTTATCCCCAGGACGGCTTCTTTCGCTGCCTTAGCGACGCGGAATTTTACCACTGTCTTTGCAGGAATCTGAATCTGCTCGCCAGTGGCGGGATTGCGACCGATGCGGGCTTTGCGTTGAACCAGGACGAGTTTTCCAATCCCGGGTAGCGTGAATGAATTAACAGCTTCGCGATAGGAAAGATGAGCCATTTCCTCAAGAATCGCGACCGCTGTCTTTTTCTTCAGCTCAAATCGGCTGGCTAGATGCGCAGCGACCTGGCTCTTCGACATTGGTTTTCCCATACATTTACCCTTTCAAAAAAAAGTTGTGAGATAGTGTGATTAATTAAAGTACACTTACAGCCAATTCTTGTAGCCCCTTACGGTACCACCCAACCTTAAAAACACCAACAAATATAAGGTTTTTAAAACCACTGTCAACAACAAAATTGAAAAAGTCCAACAATTATAGGGTTTAAATTTAGGCCTCTACAACTTGTTTCTTTTCAACAAGTTAAGTTCGCGAAAAATACTAATAGAATTGGCGTTTTTTCAATTCGCGCATTTTTTTCCCCGGGAAAGGGCGAATTGCAATGTGGAGTAGGTGAATAGAGCTTTGCGAAAGTTGTCAAAAAATAGAGGTAGAAAGCTGACTGAAAAATAATGTTATGAAATTGTCTCCCCCGCCCGGCTTACAGTAGGGGCAAATCGAAGGGGATGGAGAAAAAGGAAATCACGAGACTTGCCGCGGGGATAAATTTATAACGCGTGCACTCATGGTTTCCTCCCCTCAGCGGCTTCTCGTCAGAGCAAGGAAGGTCTCAGGAACCTCGCGACGAGTTCAAAAAAACGATCAGGCTACCTGCCCTCCTCTTCTCTTCGGCGCTACCGGTCCGGGATCCACACACGAGTCCGGCTGCATCCCCGGACGTACCCAGAATGGCAGCCAGCGGTTGGGTTCGATGACGATGTTGCCTCGCATTCATTTTCGCAATAACGATTCGTTAACAATTTCATAAAAATTTCCGCTTGTGTTTAAGACATTTCTTAGGTAAAATTGCACCGCAGTTGATACCAATATTCCGCAAAGACATTCGAAAAACGGACACGCTCTCTTTTTCAGCACCAGCTGCTCCGTCGTCACAACTCCTCAATTGACAGCACGACATTGATTTTCAATCATCGAAGCGGTCTTTGCTTGTTCAATTCCACCCATTCACCCATCCCAACTCAGGAGGTCTGTATGAAGCTAACCATTACCAAATGGTTTGCATTTGCGGCCGTACTTCTGCTCATCTCCGGAACAACCGAGCTTCTCGCGCAGGGCGTCACAACGGCGGGAATCAACGGCACGGTCCGGACCAGGTCGGGCGAAGCCCTTCCGGGCGCAAATGTTGTTGCTGTCCACGTCCCATCAGGCACCATCTATGGAACAACCACACAAGTCAACGGAGCATATAATCTCCCGGGCCTTCGCGTTGGAGGGCCCTATACGTTGAGTATTTCCTACGTCGGTTATGCAAAGCAGGAGCTGAGCGAGATCTACCTTCAGCTGTCCCAAAATATTCGCCAGGATGTCGTCCTTTCCGAGCAGGCGATCCAGACCGGGGAAGTTCTCGTGACCGCAGAACGCGGTGCCGTGCTCAGCGCTTCGAAGACAGGATCCTCAAGCAACGTTCTCCGTGAGCAAATTGACCGACTCCCCACGATCTCGCGTAGCTTCCAGGACTATTACAAGCTTTCCCCGTATTTCACCGGAGTTGGCAACAGTGCGGCCGGTCGTAATAACAGGTACAACAATATCCAGATTGACGGAGCAAACTTTAACGACATGTTCGGCCTTGGCGCAACGGGAACCCCGGGCGGTCAGGGAGGAACAACGCCGATCAGCCTTGAAGCCATCGAAGAGTTTCAGATCGTCGTTTCTCCTTTCGATGTTCGCCAGTCGAATTTCACCGGTGCGGGCATCAATGCCATCACGCGCAGCGGAACAAACACCTTGACCGGTTCGGCGTTCTACAATACGCGCAATGAAAATTTCTCGGGAAAGAGCCCGGATGCAGCGGCGACGAAGCTTCCCCCCTTCACCAATAATTCCTACGGCGTGCGCGTCGGAGGTCCGATTATAGAGAATCAACTTTTCTTTTTCGGTGCCGGTGAATTCGCCCGGGCAGACGCTCCCTTTACGCGCACCTTCGACCAACTGGCATACGGGACGGATTCGTTCACGGCCTACGAGGACTCATTGACCATCTTGTCCAATTTCCTCAAAAGCACGTATGGATACGAGACAGGAAGCTGGAAGACCATCGCCCGTCCCGACGAAAGCGACAAGATCTTTTTACGCTTCGATTACAATCTCAGCGAGAGTCAGAAGTTGACGGCGCGGTGGAATTACCTCAATGCCGTAACGCACAACTCACCCTCACGCTTTCGCG
>Ga0209211_10007341_pt1 | contig 15499 bp, 10 predicted proteins | sample RifGroA2_FD_183992 | JGI IMG/M metagenome (GOLD analysis project Ga0209211, IMG submission 183992) | Groundwater microbial communities from Rifle, Colorado, USA - Groundwater A2 (SPAdes) (version 2) | ecosystem: Environmental > Aquatic > Deep subsurface > Groundwater | place: Rifle, Colorado... | reverse complement strand
GTCAAATCGGATTCCTCCTCTCATTCTATCTTCATCATTACGATCCAGATAATTTTCATCGGAGCATTCAGTAGATGGCAAAGCGCGGAAACGGTCCCCATTTTGAGAGGGAACACGGCATGAAACACCTCCATATAACGAAATAGCCTTGGTGATGTTGATGGTGCCATTTACTTCAATGTCATTTTTATAAACGTAAATAATATGTTTGTCGTTATTGGCCGCATCAAGAGCTTCTTGCAATGTTTTAAAAGGGGAGTTGAATTCGCCCGTGCCACTGGCTGCGACATCAGAATCAACAAAGAGGGCTTCTCCTATTTTGCCAATGTGACCATCACAATTGTAATCAGGTTCTCCGATGATCTCGGCGTGAGTTGAATCAGGATTGATCTCAGCATTGCTGTCATCGCAGTCGCCTTCGTTGGGTGTGAACCCATCATTATCTTGATCGGCATCGCCTCCGGCACCGCCACCCGGTGGAGGAGGGGGTGCTGCTGCACACACGGGAAGAAGATTCTGGTTTAAAGGGTCTTGATCATCGGCATCACAAGCGGCCACAATGCCGTCATTGTCAATGTCGCAAACGGCAGGATCATTACACACTGGATTGGCCTTTGATTTATTATTGTCACTTGAAGAGCAGGCAAGAAAATGGGAATAAGAAAAAAGGAGCCCTAAAATAAGAATTTTGAAACTAAAGTTGAAATTTCCCATGACCCTTTTATATAGTGCAATCCAAGTGCCAAAAGTATAAATGTAAATATCTAAAATTGCTTGTGTTTTTTTGAGTGAATTTGCCTAACCGTTCAATTCTATGACTTTTTCTCATTATGAATTTGACTAAATTTCTCATTCGAAACAAATTCACCTTTAACTTATTGGCGGTATTCATCATTTTGGCTGGTCTTGTGGCCCTTTTTCGCATTCCCCGCGATGTATGGCCGCCGGTCAATTTTGATATTGTTAGTATTCGTACCCCCTATGCCGGAGCCACCGCCGAGCAGATTGAAAAACTCATCACCTATCCTCTAGAGAAAGAACTTAAAGAAGTAGATGACATCAAGGAAATGAATTCCATTTCGGCGGAAGGGTATTCGCTTTTGCTTTTGGTTCTTGAGCCCGATGCCAAAAATAAAGACCGCATAGTAAACGAAATCCAGCGTGCGGTGGATCGTGTGGAAGATTTTCCCGATGATTTAAAAGACAAGCCCGTTGTACGGGAACTAAAAAGCGATCATGAACCCATCATGGAAATAGCCCTGTCCGGACCGACCGATCAGTTGGTTTTGCAGGACTGGGCCAAAAAACTGGAAGACAAATTGCTGGATATTCCTGAAGTCACTTCGGTTCTTAAAAGAGGATATTACGAAAAACAATTTCATGTGTTGGTTGATCCGGAGAAAGTCTTGGCGGCTCATGTTTCCCTTGTTGAAGTGGCACGTGCCTTGGAAAAACAGAATATCAATAGGCCCGGAGGGTCTTTGTACGATGCACACGGAGAATGGCTGGTTCGTACGACGGGGGAATTTAAGAATGCCGAAGAAATAAAAAAAGTGGTGATTCGTTCCAACGACCAGGGGCATCATCTGACAGTGGGGGATGTGGCCGCAGTCAATTTTGCCCATGAAAAACCTGTCATTTATTATCCTGCCGTTATCCTGCAGCCCGTCAAAAAAAAGGAAACCGATATTTTTGTATTGAAGGAAAAAATCCAGAAAACCCTGGATGAAATGAAGGAGATGGGGCCATCCGAACTCCATTTTTCACTGATCAACGATTTTTCTTATTATGTGGAGCGAAGACTCAATGTTTTAAGATGGAATGGCATCATTGGATTTATTCTGGTGATGATTCCCCTGTTTCTTTTTTTCTCACCCCGAATGGCCTTGGGGACACTGATCGGCATGCCCACGGCTTTTTTGGCGACCATTGCCGTGATGCAATATTTTGGAATCACCATCAATCTTCTTTCGATGTTCGGATTGATCATGGTGATCGGTATGTTGGTGGATGAAGATATTGTCATTGCCGAAAACATCCACCGTCTTTTGAAAGAGGGAAAATCATACTGGGAAGCAACCGTTTACGGCACACAGGAAGTGACCAAGGCGGTGATAGCCACGGTGCTTACAACGATTACGGCCTTTCTTCCCCTTTTAATGATGACGGGCATCATGGGAAAATTTGTGCGGCAGATTCCCATTGTTGTGATCATCACCCTTATTGCCTCGCTTATTGAAGCACTCATTATTTTACCCGTTCACATTTATACTTTTAATCAGAATAAAAAGAGCCTCGCCAGTGACCATTTTCATGACAAATATTTTGGCCCCCATGTCATTGACCGTTTTGGGCAGTGGATTCGTTTTTTGGTGGCCCATCGTTATAAAACCCTCTTGGGTACTTTTGTTTTCACAAGCCTTGTGGGGATATTATGGTTTTTTAAAATTCATTTTGTTCTTTTCCCATCGGGTGGCATTGAACAATTCTTTGTGCGTGCCAAAATGCCCACCGGCACTTCCCTGGAAATAATGGCGGATAAAATGAAAGAGGTGGAGGCCCTTGTGGCCACCCTTCCCAAAGATGAGCTTGATCACATGTTGACTGAAGTGGGAATTTCACAAAATGATCCCAATGATCCTTTTACAAAACGGTCTTCCAATGTGGCCCAGATTGCCGTGTTTCTTACTCCCGAATCCAAGCGGGATCGCGAGGCCAGGGAAATTATCGAATCGCTTCGTGTGTCTGTAAACAAGATCAAGGGCTTTGAAGAGCTTTCTTTTGATGATGTCAACCCCGGTCCCCCTGTTGGAAAGCCTGTGGCCGTGCGTCTTAAAGGAGAAAATTGGGAGGAGCTTGAAGCTTATGCAGAAAAAGTAAAAACGGTTTTACGCGATCTTCCTGGAATTTCGGATGTCGTCGATGATTTTGATCCCGGAAAAAATGAAAAACGTCTTACTGTGAATCGTGACAAAGTGGCCCAGAGCGGGCTTACCTTGGACGAAGTGGCGACTTCCGTTCGTTTGTCTTTTGATGGCCTTATAGCCACAACAATCAAGGAAGGGGATGAAGATATTGATGTTTTGGTGCGTTATCCCGAAGCCATGGAACATGATCCAAAAACCCTGGAAAAAATCTTTATTCCCAACAAAATGGATAATCTTGTTCCCTTGATGAATGTAATGAAAGTGGAAGAGGCCAGGGGCGTGGAAGTGATCCGTCATTTTGACAGAAGACGCACCTTGACTGTTTCGGCCGAACTGGATCAGAAACTGAGTTCTTCAAGCAAGATCACAAAAACACTTCAGAAAAAAATGAAGAATGACATAAAAAATAATCATGATGTCACGGTGCATTTTGGTGGAGAATATGAAGAGACCGGGGAGTCATTAAAAAGTTTTTATCAGGCGTTTGGCTTGGCCCTTCTTCTAACCTTTATTATTCTGGCGGCCACCGTCACTGACCCCATTGCTCCTTTTATCATATTGGCCACCATTATTTTTGGACTTGTTGGTGTGGGGTTGGGATTTTTAATTCAAGGAGAACCGTTAAGTTTCCTGGCCCTGCTTGGTTTGGTGGGGATGTCGGGCATTGTGGTGGATGTGGGATTGCTCATTGTGGATTTCATCCATAAAAAGCGGGATGAAGGGTTAAATCCCTATGAAGCCATTATTGAAGGAACCAAATCGCGCTTGCGGCCCATTGTGCTTACCAACCTGACCACTCTTTTGGGAATTATTCCTGCCTCCATCGGCCTTGGGGGTAGGGATCCCTTCATTCAGCCCATGGCCATGGCCCTTAATTGGGGTATTGGTTTTGGATCGTTGGCTTCCCTTTTTTTTATGCCGGTGGCCATGGCCATCGCCCAGGATTTTCGGGAAAGAAGAAAAAAGAAATTATTGGTTACGTCTGGTAAATAAGGGCGCGGCAAGCAGCGCCCCTACGAGGAAAATTCCAAACACGACCACGATGCTGGAGCCCGTGGGTAGGTCTAAAAAATACGAAGCAGAAATGCCGATGATGCTTCCCAAAATTCCCACAATCCATCCCACCAGTAGGGACAATCCTAGGATTGTCCCTACACGATTAACCAACAACATCGAACATAATGCGGGGACGATTAAAAAAGAAAACACCAAAAGAATACCACCTATTTGTACCGAGCTTGTAATGACCACAGCAAAGGTCACATAGAAAAAGAAATCCCAGACTTTCACTTTCAACCCCTTTTTTTTGGCCAGATCAGGATCGGAGGAAACCAGAAACATTTTTTTTCGGAAAATATAATGGATGCCACCCAGCAAGGAATAAATAATCCCTGTTTTTATGATTTGATTCCAACTCACCCAGAGAATGCTTCCATCCAAAATATATTTAATGTGCTCGGTTCCGTGAGGGGAACGGTCGGCCACTAAAATTCCAGCGGCTGAACTGACCACAAACACCACACCGATAATGGCCTCTTGAGGAATTTTCTTAATCCTTGTCACTGAAAGAATTCCAGCCCCTGTTACAGAAAAGGAAAGCGCCATTAAATAAGATGTCAAAGAAGAAGTCCCATGTCCCAACGCAAGAGCCACGGTCATCCCCAGGGCGGCCAATTGCGCCAATGCAATGTCCACAAAGATGACCCCGCGTGCAATGACATGGACGCCAAGGTAGGTGTGGATGCCGGTTAGGACAAGGCATGCGACAAAAGAAGGGAGGAGGAATTCGAGAATATTCATAGGATAAAATAAATCTCCCCTCCCTTGAGGGGAGGGGATTAAGGGGAGGGTGTTGCACGAGGCCACCCTCTCCCCTCAAGGGAGAGGGAAATTAAATAATGTTGATTATTTTTTTTACAATCACGTCAAACAAATCAAAATACGTTTTTATTTCTGGTTCTCCTCCAACCGCTGTTGGAAGCATAATATTCTTTGCTCCTGTTTTTTTACTGAGTTCCAGGCCGGGCTTGGGATCATTGAATGCCTCGGTGATAACAAGAAGAATATGTTCCCGCCGGATTTGATCCTGGACTTCCAGGATGTGTTTTGCGTTGGGAGGGATGCCGGGTTTGGGTTCGATATGGCCTGCCACATCAAGACCGGCCCATTCGGCAAAATAGTTGAAGGTTTTGTGATAAGTGATAATTTTTTGGCCACGCATTCCTTTCAATTGACTTTGCCAAGCAGATATTCTGGATTGCAGTTCCGTCTGAAAAGCATTCAGGTTTTTTTGGTAAATTTCTGCATTTTGAGGATCAAGTTCTTTCAAACGATCCGCAATATTTTTGGCCATGATGAGACCATTTTGAGGATTTAGCCAGTAGTGCGGGTTTCCTATGGAATGAACATCGCCCATCGATCGATCTACACGGCCTGAGGGAATTTCCAAAAAAGGAATTTCCTGCCAAGCCTCCAGATAACCACGTTGGTTTATCTGCACTTTGGGATTCCGCGACTGGGTTTGAAGTACGGGCATCCAGCCAATTTCAAGTTCCAAACCCACGGCAATAAGAAGGTCCGCCTGACTCACCAAAACGGTGTAGCTGGGTTTGGCATCCAAAAAATGCGGATCCTGGGTTCCCTTTCCCAGGCTTTTGACTTCAATCAAATCCCCTCCGACTAAGGAGGCAATCGAAGCCAGATCAGAAGTGGTTGTGACCACCTTGAGTTTGGCATGGGCAAGATGAGAAATAAAAAATGCGAAGAGAAAGAAGGATATAAATTTTTTCATAAAATATTTCCGTAGGGGCGCCGCTTGCTGCGCCCTGAATTAAAATAGGATGCGGCATGTAAGGGGCGCGGCAAGCAGCGCCCGTACAGGATATTATTGGTTAAAACGCATGCGCCCCATGTGGTCCAAGATTGTATTGCATTTGCAAGAACACGGCGTTTACCGCATCCTCATTGAGGGTTTTGTTGTAATCATATTGCAAACGCAACAGAGAGAATTCCGTGGGGGTAAAAGTAAGGGCCGGGGTTATCCGGTATTGTTTTTCCAGGGTATCCGATCCAAATCCCAGGTAGTCGTAGCGCAGGCCCGCATGCCACCGTTTCAAGAATTGATAGTCGACATACGAATAAAAACCATGATCCGTATCCGTTCCTGCCACATTATCCCTACGCCTCGCCATGTATTCGCTTTGCCAGGTAAGACTTCGGTTTGCCCGAGCTTTCCATTTCAATAGGAAGTCCCCACCATAAAGGCCGGTGAGCCTTTGGGTGTCATTGTTTCCCCAGGCTTGGGAAGCCCCAAAAAGAAGAGTTGTTTCATCGGAGAGATCCACACTTGAGGAAAGCCTTGTCTGATAGAGAAAATCCTTACGCAGGTCCGAGTTGAAATTGTTTTCGTTATCCCCATTGCTCATCGTGCCTTGAACTTGAAGGAAAAAGGGAGTGGGGAATAAATAGGAGATTTCCAACCCCACTTCGTTTAAACCTCCCTCCGGGCCGAGCAGATCGGTATTGACCAAGGGGTTATCCGTAAAACTCCACGCATGGGGATGTTTTTGATTCTGCCTTCCAAAGGGAAGTTTGAATTTTCCCGCACGTACCTGCAAGCCCGTGGGGAGGGAGGTTGTGGTGGCGTAGGCTTCTTCAATTTCCACTCCTTCAGGATTAAAGGAAAGGAAGATATCGGCCTTAAAATAAGGATCGATGATCGATTGGATGGCCATTTCAATTTCCGTTAAATTAAATCCCGTTTTTTCCGGATCATCCTCAGCCTGGCCACTTGGATTTTCAGAATAATAAGCCGCGGACGTATTGGCAATGACACTGATATCCGGAAGCATGCGCTGGAACCCGCTCCCAGCCACATTGTATTTGATGGGCCCAAAGGATCTAGTCTCGGTGGAGTTTTGAGCCACGCTAGTCTTTGGTGTCTCTGTTTTTAAAGGTGCAGACTGGTTGTCCGATTGTTGTTTTCTTGTGGCCTCAACCTTGGCGCTTAATTTTTCGATTAGCGTTTGTTGAGCCTGCATTTGCTTTTGCTGGGCGGCAATCTGCTCTTTGAGTTGTTTGAGCTCGTTTAAGATTTCTTGGTTTGTTTCTTGGGAGAAAGCCGGGTGCGAAAAACACAGCACCAAGCCTCCCACATGGAGGAGTGATAATAATTTTTTCATGTTTTTTGCTACCTTCCCTGACCCCTCTCCTTCGACAAGCTCAGGACAACGCTTACAAAGGAGGGAAGAAAGTGAGAAGGGATAGTTGTCATTAAATTTAAAATTGTAGGGGCAAACCTTTTGGAGGATGTTCGCCGACACGTAGTATTGTTTCTGTCATCCCCGAGTGTTTTTATCGGGGATCCATGTTCCCGTTCCCGTCTTAAAAAGAGCGGGGATAGATTCCCGATAAAAACACTCGGGAATGACACTTATTGGAATGTTAAGAAAGCGAGGGCGGCCCTGTTTTTAGAGGCAAGAGAAGAAAAGAATCGAGAATTACAAAAGCTTGAACAAAATTAATTTGTGTTGTTTCTGTAAAAAAGGCCGGAAGAGGGGCTTCGGGTGCTGTAGTAGCAATCTGTTGCTTTAAGTTAAGGCAGAGAGAACATTCCTTTTGATGTTGAACATCATCTGATCGGCTTAAATGAACATGGAAGGGGCTAACAATAAGAAAACCCAGTAAAAAGAAGGTAGCGATTATATGAAGCCGCAATTTGTTTTTGAAATTTTTCAAAGTGCTTTCTTGTAACAATCTACAGTTAAAACTGTCAAATGAGTTTTTAGAAAGAGCTCTTTTTCATAAGTAAATTCCATTCAATTTAAACCCTCTTTTTCACCCAAAAAAATATCAATAAACTATTGATTTTAAATATTAATTAACATAGTTCCTTCAAGTTTGGAGATGAAAGCAAAATGGATATTATTATAGCCCCACCCTTACAGGAATATTTGTCTAGGTTACCAATGACCTTTGATTGGGAGGCTTTGGCGCGTGGAGATTTAAATGAAGAATCCGAAATAACTCATCGAAGGGCCTTACTGGCTGTTCCTCCTGAGTTAAGACAAGCCGCTGATGAACTAAGAACCCGTCTTGGTTTGGATGCGCAAAGGGGCGATCTTCGTTTGCTTGCAGCCCACGATTGGCGTCGTTATGTTCCAAGTGGCCTATCGACAGATCCCTTGATTTCCCCTGAATTATTAGCGGTTCGCTTAGCACAATTTACACCCGAGCGGTTGTCTGTTCCTTGGCAACCCGGCCCTCCCTACAAAATTCCTCCCGAAGTTGATCCTGTACGCACTCAATCGATTATGGCCTTTGGTGAAAGGGTCAATCATCGTGTGTTAAGTGATGCTAGGTTGCGCACGGCCCGTGTCATGTTTGGTTTTGCGCCCGAGGAAGATTTTGTGAGGGAAGATTATGTTGTGGATGGGCAAGGTCGTCGCGTTCTTTTGGGGGACATCATGGGAAGCATGACCAGCCTAGCCAATCCTGATGGGAGAATTTTAAGATCGGTTTCCCCTCCCTATGCCATGGCTTTCCTAAACGCAGCCATTCCTGCCGATAGGAAGATGTCTTTTGTGGTGCCCCAGACTTTTGAAGAATTTAAACAAGCCTTTGATTCATCCTTTGATGGACAAGGGCCTGAGGTTTTGTTGCTGTCGGGGCTGAATGTGAATACGCGTGTCCTCTTGCAGATGAACCTCTATGCCCGCAGTCGCGGTGTAAAAGAAGTGTGGTTAGGTAATTATGCTGCTGCAGGGCCCTATAGAATTCTGGATGAGGCCTTTGACCGCTGCTTTTGGGGAACGGGAGAGGAATATCTTTACAACCGGTTTGTAAGTGAAGAGGTGCCCGATTATTTTCCCCATCCACCAGCGGAAGAAATGTTGGCAAACGTGGAATGGTTGCGTTTAAACGCGCAAGATCAACCGGAACGAGTGAATTTTCAAACGCTGCATATCTCTCTTCGCTTGGGTTGCTCCCAATTTTGTTCCTATTGTGCCGAGCACATGTTTTCTCACGGTTCCCGCAAGCCTTACACAGTGGATGAAATCAAGGCTATGATCGACGATGCTTATGCACGTGGTGTGAGGCGCGTGTATTTTGTCGATCCGGATTTTGGAAGGATTTGGAAAGATGAGAATGAGGGGGAGATTTTAAGGTATTTAAGTTCAAAACCCCAACCCATGAAATGGTCCTGCTTGGTGAGTGTGCGTGCTCTTTTGGAGCATGGGGAGGAAATGATTCAAAATGGACTTACTTCCGTCTATCTTGGCATTGAAACCTTAGCCCCCGTTCATGGGGACAGGCTTGATGTGATGAATAGGGGATGGCAATCCCAAGAAGCGACCAAGCGCCTGCTTTTAAACTTAAGAGAAAATGGAATTCTGGTTTTTGGTTTATACATGTTGGGAAACCCCAATGAAACCATGGCGGCTGTTCAAGCGGGAGTTGTTGCTTTGGCTGAGCATCTGCCCATCTCTCAAATCAGTACCAATCAACCTTTTCCCGCGACCCAGGAATTTTCCAGGGCAATAAAAAACGGTTGGATTTTCAATTTTGATCCCGATGACATGCGCTATGGAAAAATGGTTTGGGCTCCCGAAGGAGTTTTGCTCGACCCTGATGCAATGGCCGCAGAGTATCTGGCGGCCCATCAACAGGTGAATGATTTGTACAGACCTGGAGGGTTTTTTGATTTTCAAAGACGAAAGGTAAGGGGACAGATTCTAGCAGAAGGTCCTGTTTCATTGACAAGAGATGTGAATGTTCAAGCTCTTTTGGGAGATGAAGAAGATCTTGTGCAAATTGGGGATCCGGTTTCCAGCGCCAAACCAGTAACTGGCCCCAAGATTCATCCTGCAGGCGGCGGAGCACGGAATCCCAAAGGCCCGGTTTATCGTGCACCAGGCGGAGCATTTCATCTTTTTGGATGGAACAAAACAATGTCCCGTAATCCTTGGATGCCTTCGGCGGTGAGATTTAGGTAGAAACCCCGCGACGCGGGGGCCCTACGATTAATCCATCCAATTTAAAATAAAACGACACCACTTTTTTTACAGGCATTTTTTAAGGACTTGTCTTTCGTTGCCAGAGCAGAGCCTGTTCTCATTGCCAGTTCCAAATAGCAGGCGTCATAGGAAGTGAGCCCATGTTCCCTGGCTAAAAAGAGATATGTTTCAGGATTTTTTGGTTCCTCATCTATTCTTAAGGGAAGAGAAGTCAGTAAATCTAAAAACCGGGCCGTATCTGCTACTGTTAGCCGGCCCTTTCTTTCTGCCATTACAAGAACATTGGATACTTCCAAAAAAAGAAGGGAAGGAACATGGGCCTTGTTTTTTGAGAGTGAATCCAAAACTTTTACAGAATGGGCATCTTTTTCATCTTGAAAACACCAGCTCATGACAACAGAACAGTCCAAAACGATATCCATTATTTTCTCCCGGTAGATATTAGTTTTTTAAGCTTAAGGCGGCCCAAACTATGTTTTTTGCTGAAGTTGTGAAGAGCTTGAATGGTTTCTTCAACAGATTTCTCTGTTGTTTTTGTGGCTGGTGATGGAGACACTTCCCCCTTTAGAGACTCTTTTTAAGATTTTGGAAAGGTTTGTTTTGGCCTCATAGGCCCCAATGGAACGCATAGTGCTCCTTTGTAAAAATAATTAAAACTGGTCTTAGACTAGTCTAAATAATGCTTTTTGTCAAAGCAGTTTTCGGAGGAATTCCGGTAGAACCCCGCAACGCGGGGTCCCTACAAATCACAATAATCCAAACAATTTCCTCTGCTTTAAGCCGTGTTCTTTGACGCGTTCCGCTTCGGCCAGGACGCGGCGATGCAGGTTTTCGACGCAGCGCATGTCTTTGTGTTGTTTGGGGGAGTAATTGTGGGTGATGGGTTTGCCGATGTAGTGTTTGATTTTTACGGGGAAGGGCATAAGGCCCAGGCCGATGAAAAGGGGTAGGGGAATAAAGGTTCCCTTCCAGCGATGGTAGCCGTCGTTTAACATGATGTAGGCTTCATCAATGCCAATGGACATGCAGGGGATGATGGGCACTTGGGCCGCAATGGCGCATTTGATAAAGCCATAGTGATTGTCCCACATCAATTCATATCTTTTTGAAAAGGGTTTTACGGCCTCTTTGGCGCCACCGGGGCAGACAATCATGGCGTGCCCGCCTTTTAAGATGCGCATGGCATTTTTGGGGGTGCCATCAACCACACCCATGTTCAGCATGAATTCGCGAATGATGGGGAGCTTCCAGGTTAAGTGTTCCACCACGGTATGAATGCGTCGTCCACGTTCCAAAAGAAGGTGTTTGGAAAATAAAGGGAGATCGATAAAGAAAAATCCGTGATTCATGGCCAAAAGGACGCCACCCTTACGAGGGATGTTTTCCAAGCCTTCTACTTCATAGCGAAAGTATTTTTCCCAAAAATTAAGAAACATGAAAACGTAACGAACCATTTTGGCATCAAAAAAAGTGGTCTTGTTCTCATCGCCGGGCTGATAGGGATTAAAAAGAAAATGTTTTTTGGGCATAATAGGTTTTTTAATTATTTCTAAAGCACACTTACGAAGAAACGATCTTTTTCCATATTTTTACAACTTTACGCTTATACTTATCGATTTTTACTTTATAAAGTTTCTTTTTTAAAATCACACCCAAACCACATAAATTAAAAGATTATATTTAACAATATAAGATTTTAATAAATAAGGTTATTTTAAATAATTATCGATTAAAAAATTGAATAGGTATTGGTTGAAAATCTCTGGTTGTTCCAGGTTGCTTAAGTGGGCGGCATTGGGAATAACTTTCAGGAGGCTATGAGGAATCTTTTTGTGCATGCTTTTGGCCACGGAGACGGGGGTTATTTTGTCATCGATGCCGACCAAAATAAGTGTGGGGACTTTGATTTGTGGAAGAAAAGCTGTCATATCCATGCGGCACGAAAGGGCCATGAGTGTGGCTTTAACCCCTTCATTTGAGGTTTGCTTCATCACTTTGAGTGTGTTTTCAACCAAACTGGGTTTTTGTTTAAAAGTATCTTTAAATAAAAGAGATTCAACCGCTGTTTCGACATAGGGTTTGACACCGTTTATTCGCACATCTTTCAATCCTTGAGCGCGTTTTAGTTTCCCTTCATTGGCATCTGCTTCAGCCCGTGTATCGCAAAGGATGAGGCCTTCAAATTTTTTAGGGAAACGCTCAAGGGCCCGAAGGGCAATATATCCCCCCATTGAAAGCCCCACTAAAATAATTTTTTTCAGGTGAAGATTTGTGATTAAGGCATGGAGGTCGTCGACTAAATCATCCACAGTCCAAAAGCTGTCTCCTCCATGGCTTTTCCCATGGCCGCGGACATCATAGGCCACACATCGCACGTGATTTAAAAAGAAATCAATCTGGGGTTGCCACTGGGTGTGGTCCAAAGGAAACCCGTGGATAAAAACAAGAGTGGGGCCCTTGTGGGGGCCTGTATCGACAAACGATGTTGTGTAGTTGTTGATTTTCATGGGGGTAAGGGCAATTCATGAATTGCCCTTACATGAATAGCCCCAAAATTCTTACTTCACGACCACTGCAGCGCAGTCGGTGGTGTCGCCCAAACGTTCTTTGGAAGCAATACCAATCACACGTCGGGGAAGGTTGACTTCAGCTTTATGAAGGGCTCCTCCGCCGTTTTGGAAATCGGACGAGCTTAGCACGCGCCTGGCACCCGTTGCGGGGTTGACACAGACGGGAACAACCGAGTCCATCGAGTCAATCTGCCCTTGAGCTTTAGTGACACGGTCTTTCCAAACAACACCAGTCAGAATTTCATTGTTGTTGCAGGTGATCTTTACACGATTTTCACGGCCGAAATCTCTGTTATCGATATCGGTATTTCCCTTGGCAACACTACGGCACATGGCTGAAAGGGTATCGACAGAATCACTTTCGGCGTGGTCGGTATAAATCACACCTTGAATGCGATAACCCTCATCACAGCAGCTTACCTGCCATTTGCGGTGGTCATGGCCCTTGCAGTCTTCGTTGACGATGATTTTTCCGCCACAAACATTTTCGTCCATGGTTCGGAGTGCTTGTTTGGCAAAAACATTGGCGCTTAAGCCAAGAAGAGCCAGCAAAGCTGTAAGTAACAAACGCATAAAGTATCCTCCTTTTAAGGTTAAAAAAACACAATGCAAAAAGAATGGGGTATTGTGCCTAAGCTTTTTCGCAGGAGCAAGTATTTTATCCACCTACGTTCCCGCTCGTTGAAACAAGGCCATCCTGTGTTTTGGAAACTGTGGGCACATCTTCTGCTTGTTTGGCAAATCCACTCACAATGGCGGCGATAATGGCTGTGTAATAGGGAAACCCCTGAATGATAAGGGCCACCGTCCACAAAACGGCTTCATCATTGACAGCCCCAAATACAATCATGATGACAACAGCACACACTATCAGAAGAACGGCCAGGCCAATTTCTTCCAGAACGGTTGTCAAGTTTTTCAGGACGGGCTTGGAGGAAGCCATTTTGGGTGTGCGGTAAAAAGGTTTTGAATTGGTAAACAACCCCTGAAAAACGGCTTTGGCAATTTTGTGGGTCAGCGATCCACCAGAAATCATGGCCAAGAGCGTTCTTACTTTTCCGATTTTGACCCTTGCCGCATAGGTCCAAAAGGTTCCCAAAATGCGCAAGGCCACCAAGGCAAGGGCGGGATAAATGAAAATGGCATTGGGGAAATCGGTATGAAGAGGGTCGATCAGAAGGACAATGGTCCAGGCAATGGCGGTAAAGGTAAAAACCATGTGAAGGGCATCGCCAATCCATGGAAGCCAGCCTTTGATGAATTGATAGCGTTGACTCCGGTTGAGTTTTCCGGTTTTGCCCATGAGCGATTTCCAATGGTACCTTAAAATACGCATGGCACCGTAAGCCCAGCGGAAACGTTGTTTGGCATAGGCTTCATAAGTATCGGGCACAAGACCATGGCCCATGGCGTGGTCCAGATAGATGGCCTGTTTTCCCAAATTCAAAATGCGCAAGCCCAGCTCGGCATCTTCGCAAATACACCACTGGGCCCAGCCTTCCAGTTCGTCCATGGTGGCTTTGTCGATTAAAGTCATGGTGCCATGCTGGATGATGGCGTTATGTTCGTTGCGTTGCACCATGCCGATGCGAAAGAACCCGGTGTATTCATCATTTTCCATTTGTTGAAAAACATTGGCGGCCCATTCACGATGTTCCTGGGGCGCTTGGACAACGGCCACATGGGGGTCATCAAAATAGGGGATACTTGTTTTAAGCCATTGGGGAAGAACGATGTAGTCGGCATCGACAATGCCGATGATTTTAGTGCGTGGGTCCATTTGGGTCAGGGCAAAATTGAGCGCTCCTGCCTTAAAGCCAGGCCATGTTCCCAGTGTGAAAAATTTGAAGCGGGACCCCAGTTCTTCGCATCTCTTTTGAACAGGTTTCCAGTACCATTCCTCCGGTGTGTTGTTATCAACAACAATCACTTCAAAATTCGGATAATCCAGTTTGGCCAAGCTATTGATGGTTTTGATCATCATTTCAGGAGGCTCTTTGCAACAGGCCACATGAATTGAAACAAAGGGATACTCACTTTTGTGAAGATTTGTGGGCAGAAAACGCCGGACTAGTGGTTTGTCGCCTACGACATCGGCTATTTCAGTGGCATCGGTGATGAAAATAATGGCCAGCAACACCTGGGCTGTAATCATGATCGTCCAAAATAGAATGTCGCCGGGAGACATGTATTGGTCACTAGCTTCGCGAGCCACTTGGGTGGCGGCCGCAGCAGCCAACTGGAAAATAATGATAGAAAAGATTCGGCCTCTTAACTTTAAATGATGACGCCGGGAAAAGAACACCAAAATGGAAAGAAAACCAATAATGGCAGAGGAAAGGGCCCAGTATTTCCAGTTGGGGTCTTCAAGAACCGGGCCTTGCAAGGGAAACTTTTCCTGACGGTCGGCATCCATGATTCCCCAATGTTCTCCGGCCCGCCCTTCAATCTGGCTTTTCCAGGGTTGGTCAAAGGCCTCGATGATATTATATTCAATGCCCATTTCTTCCGCTCTTTGCACAAAGTCGCGAATGAAGGCAGCCTGATTGGCGAGTGAGGCCACAGCAGCCCCACGTTGAGGGCCGTCGCTGGGCCAGCCTGTTTCGGCGATTATCACTTTTTTGCGCGGGAAGGTGGCTTTAACGGTGGTGTAACGGTCAAAGACCATGTTGACAGCTTGTTCAATGGGTTCTTCGTTCCAGTAAGGTAAAATATGGATGGCGATAAAATCGACTTCGTTAGCCATGTCCGGATTGTTTAGCCAGTAATCCCAGGACTCAGCGGTGGAAACGGGAGTCTTTAGTTCCTTGCGTGCCTTTCGCAAATAATAAATCAGGTCTTCCCTTGGCACTCTTTTACGAAGTTGAGTTTCGTTACCGATGATGACGGCCATGACATTTTTATTCTGTTTGGCCATTTTAATGGCTGATTCCACTTCCAGGTCGGAGGTGCTTTCCCCTTTGGGGTTATCCAAAAAGGCAGAGGC
>Ga0209211_10007338_pt1 | contig 15511 bp, 12 predicted proteins | sample RifGroA2_FD_183992 | JGI IMG/M metagenome (GOLD analysis project Ga0209211, IMG submission 183992) | Groundwater microbial communities from Rifle, Colorado, USA - Groundwater A2 (SPAdes) (version 2) | ecosystem: Environmental > Aquatic > Deep subsurface > Groundwater | place: Rifle, Colorado... | reverse complement strand
AATTTCTTCATTTTTTAAATAATCATCCAGCTTGGTAAAAATTTCATCAAACACACTTTTATCATAATGCGTAGAAGCAAGGCTTTCCCAAAATGCTCTATAATCCTCACGTTCAGGAACACCATTTTTATGATACGTTAAACGGTTCAACTGGTGATACTGTTCAACCAACTCTTTAAGCTCGCCATTAGGTGTTTGAATACTTAAGTACCCCAGCTCACCAGCAGCATTAATATACTGCACATCATCCATATCGGCCATAATTTTCATAGCCGTTATTGAAGTCCACCAATCAGTTGACTCTGCAAGCGGCAAGAAAGAAAAAAAATGTTTTACACGCTCTTCTTCTTGAAGAATGTCACACACAAGGTGAACAGCCCATCCTTTTTCAAAATCATTACTTGTTTTGTCGCGCAAAACGTCCAGCAGACCCTCATCATGCGTTACACTACGATCAACTTTAGTTATATACCGACTATCCGGATACAGCGTGCCTGCAATATAGGTCTTATGGTCTATGACACCAAGGTGTTTTTTTAAATCAAGGGCAAAACGGATATGAGTAGCTGGTAATGCCATATGTTATTGTATCACCCCACCCCCAAGACACTCATAATTATTATAAAATACCAAAAATTGGCCCGGGGTAAGGGCACGCTGTGATTCTTTAAACACAACCTGTATACCTTTTAGTTTACCAAAAATCGCTACTTTATTCAAATGCCCGCCATGGCAGAACCGCGCCAGACACTTAAATGGTAAGGCAGGTTTGCGGGGAATCCAGTTAACCCCCTTCAAAAACACATCTTTTTTGAATAATAATGGATCATTTTCGCCACCAACTATCAATATATTACGCTGTTTATCTTTAGCAACCACATACAACGGCTCTTGCCCGCCGCGTTGTACCGCGCCGTAACGCTGGCCTAACGTATAGAAAGGCAAACCATCGTGTTCGCCTACCACATCCCCGACGCTGGTCACCACACGGCCCGGACGTGGCTTAATGCGAGTACCCAAAAACTCACGCATGGAAACCGGTCCTACAAAACAAATACCCATACTTTCTTTTTTATCCGCATTGGCAAACCCAAGTTCTCGCGCATCTTTTTTTACATCTTGTTTTTTGATGGCTTGAAGCGGAAATATAATATGCTCCAGCTGATTTTGCTTGAGCTGATGAAGAAAATAGGTTTGATCTTTTATTTCATCTACGGCGCGCATCAAATGATATGCGCCACCTTCATGGCTAACACCGGCGTAATGACCCGTTGCTACTTTATCAATCCCGCGTTTTTTAGCTTCTTCCAGCAAAACACCAAACTTAATAAATTTATTGCACAACACATCCGGGTTGGGTGTTCGGCCGGTTTTAAACTCATGGAATAAATAATCAACAACATGGTTGCGATATTCTTTTTCAAAGTCAAGCGTAACGAGCGGAATGCCGAGTTGCGCGGCAACGCGCTGTGCATCGCGACGTTCATTTTTCCAATCGCACACGCCAGTCAAATCTTTAGTATCACTCCAATTTTTCATGTAAACACCAATCACTTCATATCCCTGTTTAACCAAAAGCGCAGCGGATACGGAAGAATCCACGCCGCCAGACATACCAACAAGTATTTTTTTTGAGGGCTGCATACGGCGTGCTAGTCAATATCAATAACCGTGATTTCTGGGATATTGAACAACCGCGCACGCGGGCCGCTTTCACCAATACCACCGGTGACGTAAAGAAGAATGCCATTAATAACAGAAAGTCCTTTATAATAACGCATAGGCAAACGCGTATCCGCATACCCAAGCGCGCCCAGCACCGGTAAACGGATTTGCCCACCATGTGTGTGGCCTGTCAACAGTAAATCAATTACTTTTGAATTAAGATAATAAACAGAGTCCGGGTTGTGTGTTACGGCAACCGTGGGAAGAGGACTCGGCGCAACCTCCATAACTTTAAATCCGGAACCCCACAAATCATTCAAACCAACAATGCGCAGTTGTTGTCCCTGCACGCTAACGAGACGCTCCTCATCAACCAAAACATCAATGCCATAGTGCTCAAGAGTATCATGTACAACCGTGTGCACATCAACACCGCGATACGTTAAACTCGGTTCGCCATATCCAAACTCATGATTACCCAAAACCGCATAAAAAGGCACCTCTTGCGCCACGCGCGATAACGGTTCAAGCATGGCCGCCTCACGTTCCGGTGGCGCGTCTGCGTTCATCACCAAATCTCCACCAAAAATAACCAGATCAGGGTTAGCCGCGAGCACTTTTGACACAACTTTTTTCATAAAAAAAGCACGTTTATACGGTCCGACTTGTGCATCAGCCAAAAAAACAATACGCACGGGTTTTGATAAACCAAAATGCAAAGGCACTTTATGGTTAATAAAAAAATAGGGTTCCAAAAAACTACCCCATGAAATGATGAGATAAAAAGCTGTCAGCATAAAACCAAGTCCCATAGCGTGATGACGGTGGTTGTGCCACGGACTTGTAGGACGTGAGACCAAGTGGTGCACCAACAAAAATAACAAAATGAGCGGCACCGCCAAAGCCATGATGATAAGCGTATCAAAAAATATCTGCATACGTTTGACAAACGTTTGAATATACAGTATACTCCCATTGCATAAAAATACAACAATCGCGGGGTAGAGCAGCCAGGAAGCTCGTCAGGCCCATAACCTGAAGGTCGCGGGTTCAAATCCCGCCCCCGCAACATAAAAATACCCCCTCAATAGTGTGCCGGGGGGCAGAATTGAACTGCCGACCTCAGGGTTATGAATCCTGTGCTCTTACCAACTGAGCTACCCCGGCTTGGAGTATCAGTATACTAGCATACACAAAAGTAAAAATCAAGATACCCTAGTATACTTCTTTTTTATAACAAGCATCACAATAAATCATTTCAGGACGGTCCGGAGTGTAGGTTGTTTCAAATTCATAAGAACAACGACCTTGAGCGTGATGCTCATGTTTTTGCGTGCACATGCACTGGCGATGGTGCAAAATAAGCGGATTACGCTGCTTTAAACGATCTTTTGCGCGGCACAAAAAATCTTTGATGGGCAGCGGCACTCCCAATTTTTTACGCAATTTCAATTCTTGCGGTATTATTTTGAAATTTTTTCCGCACGTTTCACACGCAAACATTTCTTTTAAAATATCATCAGTGACTTCTTCAATATCTAGCGGCACGTCATTTATTTTTATTGTTTCTTTGCCATGAGTGCCGTAATCGTGATCATTCCACTTAAAACCAAACTGCAGCGCCTGCTTCTTTTCAAGCGGAAAAATAAGGTTGGCGAAGGTTTCATTGTATCCAAACGGAGAAAGCGTTTTTGGAAATATCTTGCCCCACTCACCGGTTTCTTTCATGTGGCTAATAATTTTGTCTTTTAAAATACCAAACTCATTTTTAGTATATTGTTTATTTAAAATGGCAAACTCCGCTTTGCGCATGCTAGAGCAACCAAACAAACTGTTTGAATTATGACAGTCATAAGAATACCAAATTTCAGAAGAATTAAAGGTGGTCAAAGAGCCGATAATCCTGTTTGAACTTGGACAAAATGCGGTCTGCGCACATAATTCCGTGCCATGACCTATATGATTTGCATTAACAACGTCATTCAAGCGCCACCCGGCAAGAAAAACATCAGATACAGCCGTTGTTTCAAAGTAAACGTCAAAACAATTCCGCGCACTGTTGCATCCGGCTAAATTATCACCACTGCTTTCCTGACAATTAACTTGTTTTGCAAAGATGTGGGGCTGTTTGAGTTTGAAGGCCTCAAACTCTTTCTGTGCTTTTTCCACCATCGCACGATTGGAAAGTTTATACTCTCCCCTACGTCTTTTATATTCCTCGCGCGTGAGTTGTTCATTAAAAAAACAATATGACTTATTGCGCAGGTTTACACAACCAAAACAATCCGTGCATCCACTACAGTCGTACATAAAGGCACAATCAGTGCAACCACTGCAATAACGCGCATAAGAAACATTGTAACACTTGTCACAATCTACAGCCTCAAAACAAAGCTCGCAGTGACTGAGCCAATAGGTATCCATGCATTCTTTAGAATGCATAATAGGTATCTTCACTAAAATCGCCACCAATGAGTAAGTAACAATTCTTATTCCCTACCGTGTAATTGCAGTATTCAGAGTTGGTTGCATTAAGATTAAGCAAGCTTAATTTTTTGGTCTTAATAAATAAATCGCCAAATTGTTCAAAAAATGGACGATTAAAATCAAAATCCCGGCCATGCTCAAAAGGATCCCATGCGTCACCCCACCAACATGTCTGGCAGTACACCGCATGCTGGCTTTCCGGCGCAAAAACAGAAACCATTTGCTTTTTGCATAAATCACAGACACGAGGATATAAAACACTATCATTGCGAAATGCTAGCCGGTGGCGCGTGGAACACAAAAAACAAACCCCGCTTGGGGTAAGGCCCATTTTTTGATACAACGCAAGACTTTGCTCATCGTAAACAAAGTTGCTGCCGCATTCAGTACATTTCATTTCCATACTATCCATCATACCAATGACGGCGATTACATGTCAACAACACAGAAGTGTGCTATACTAATATATATGCTCGGGCTCATTATTGTCATTAGTTCTCATTTTCTGTGGGCGGTCGTAGCGCTCTCTGATAAGTTTGTCGTTGAAAAATCAATCCGCAACCCGGTTGCTTACGGTGTGCTCGTCAACCTGTTCGGTGTGTTTGCACTCTTATTATTGCCCTTCCAATTTGAACCACTCTCCGGATTGGAATGGATATACGCCGCACTGTCAGGAGCGACCTTTACCGCCGGCACCATTGCATTTTTCTCCGCTCTGGACCGAGGGGATGTTGCCCGCGTGCCCCCTCTTGTGGGCGGGTCAACCGCGCTCTTCACAGCGCTCATTGCTTTTCTGTTTTTTGCCAAATCATACGCGCCGACTCAATGGTTTGCCATTCTCTTGCTTATCGCCGGTATATTTTTTATAACTGCCGGACACCCGCGGACAAAAAAATCAGTCCACCACATTACACCAGCCTACATTATTGTGGCAGCCCTGTGTTTTTCCTTTTCTTCACTATTTATTGATCAACTTTTCACTTCCGCCGCTTTTATTCCGGGCTTTGCATTTACACGATTTTTTTCCGCGCTGGCGGCATTAATGCTCTTCCTTCATCCCGGTTTGCGCAGACAAATACGCAAAGAAATACATCGTAAAAGAACAAAAACAGAACGTCGTGCGCCCTTTATGAAATTGCTGGGAGCGATGGCTAATACACTTAATGCCCTTGGCATTTCTTTAATCGGGGCCGTCACGGTTAATGCGCTGGCTGGCCTCCAGTACCTCATAATAACACCATTTTCTTATGCACTCGCAAAAAAACTACCCACTGTTTATGCACCGTCAACATCTATCCGTGCACGCGTGTACGGCGGTTTGGGGGTGCTGACAATAGTCGCAGGTCTTGGGCTTTTATCATTTTTTGCTTAATCTATGAAAAAAAAAGCGCCTGAACTTATTTCAAACCATCATCACGACACCCTGCTTTTCCCATCTCAATTTTTGTGGGGCGCCGCCACGAGCGCCCATCAAATAGAAGGAGATAATAAACATAATGATTGGTGGGAATGGGAAAAAAAGAAATTCCGCAAAGACAAAAATAAACAATCGGGTCGCGCAGCGGGGCACTACACACGTTACAAAACGGACATCAAACTGGTTGCTGATTTTGGACACAATGCGCATCGTTTTTCCATTGAATGGAGCCGTGTTGAACCAGAATGCGGAACATGGGATGAATTGGCCATACGGCATTACAAACAAGTGCTCCAGGAACTCAAAAAATACAATATCACGACCATGGTTACGTTGCATCACTTCACCACGCCGCTGTGGCTTACCAAGCGTGGGGGTTGGGTCAATCGCAGATCGCCTTATTATTTTGAGCGCTACGCCATGAAAATGCATGAAGCGTTTGACGGATTGGTTGATTTTTGGATTACGATTAATGAACCAATGATTTACGTGAGCAATAGTTTTATGCAAGGTATGTGGCCGCCACAAAAAAAGAGTGTATTTAAAGCGCGCCGCGTGCTCATTAATATGGTTAAAGCGCATAAACGTGTATGGCGAAGTATGACCAATCGATGCCACCGCGGTGATCAACCCTGTCCCAAAATTGGCATTGCACAAAATATCTTTGACTTCCATTCTTACAATCTCTATACCATTACTGATTATTTAATAATCAGATTTTTACACTGGGCGGTTAATATACGCTTTCTTAAAAAAATAAAAAGGCACATGAATTTTATTGGCGTGAACTACTATTTCCATACACGCATCCGCCGTTCCAAAAAAGGATTTTTTAAACTTGAAACTATTGATATTCGTGAAGAAGACCGGGAAGCAAGCGATATGAACTGGGAAGTATATCCGCAGGGTATTTTTGAAGCGCTCCTCGCGCTCCGTCACTTTAAAATGCCCGTTTATGTTACTGAAAACGGCATCGCCACCACCAACGACCACAAACGCATCCGTTTCCTTATCGGCCACCTCAAAGAGGTATATCACGCCATACAGGCCGGCGTTGATGTGCAGGGTTATTTTTATTGGTCGTTACTGGATAATTTTGAATGGGACAAGGGTTTTTGGCCACGGTTTGGCTTGGTCGAAGTTGATTACAGAACACTTAAACGCACACCACGCCAAAGCGCCTTGGTGTACAAAAAAATATGCACTGAAAATGGTATTGCTCATGAATTACTACGCTTTGTAGGCCACGGTGTCCGGTGGAATGAAGATGATCGGCGTGCTACATGTGTGTATGAATAAAAAATCCTATTGGAGTATTATTTTATTGGCATGGATTGTATTTTTTGGCGTTGCGGCAATTTTTAGTTTGGATTACTCACGTCCGCGTGAAACCATTATTTTTGGCGCAACTTTCAGCCAAAAATATGCGCGCTATAGTTTGGGGCTAAACTGGCAAGAAGCGTACAATGCGCTTTTAAACGACATGGGGTTCAAAGAACTGCGCCTGATGACCTACTGGGATGACGGTGAGCCGGAACGAGGTTCATTTAACTTTAGCGATACTGATTGGATGCTCGGAGAGGCGTACAAACACAATGTTGATATTAATTTGGTTGTTGGGATGCGTCAACCTCGTTGGCCTGAATGTCATATACCCGGTTGGGCCCGCCAACTTTCAAAAGAAGAGAGAGATAAAGCGTTGCTGACGTATGTGAAAAAAACTGTTGAGCGCTATAAAAACAATCCAGGACTCGTACGTTGGCAAGTTGAAAATGAACCGCTCCTTGAATTTTTTGGTGAGTGTGAGCCCATGGACAAAACTCTTTTAAAAAAAGAAATACAACTCGTCCAGTCGCTTGACCCGGCACACCCCGTGTTTACCACAGCAAGCGGTGAACTTGATAACTGGAACGACATGACGGAATTTTCGGATATGGTCGGCGTGTCGCTGTACCGTATTATCTCAAAACGCATTATCGGAACGGTTTATTATCCCCTGCCGCCGGCATTTTACGCATGGCGCGCCGCTTTCAGCCCAAAACAAACAACTCTTTTTATCTCTGAACTCCAGGCAGAGCCATGGACTGTCCCCAGTATTCAAAACGTCCCGCTCGAAACACAATTAAAACACATGAATGCAAAAAAACTTGAAGACCATGTTAATTTTGCCGTAGCCACCGGCTTTGATCGCATCTGGCTCTGGGGTGTTGAATGGTGGTATTGGTTAAAAGTTAACAAACAGCATCCCGAAGTATGGGATGTTGCAAAGACGTTATTTCCAAAAGAGTAAAATTACTGCCAGGAATAGGCGCTGAAAGCCCACTGCGCCAATTGCGTCACTTCAGTAAAACGTTCAAAATGCGTTGCTGTCCCCAAAACCGTCACGATTAATTCTTGCCCTTGGTCACCCGTAACTCTGGCAACCATATTAAAACCCGACTCATCAATATAACCTGTTTTGGCAACGGGCGGCTTTAAAAATGGATTGGTGATTTTACCCAACAAAAATAAATTGGTGCTTTCCACAGTAACGGCCTTGCCTGTATTAACCGTGTACACAGTAAAAATCCCGGCTGATAATGCATCACGAATCTCTTGACGTTCCAAACTGCGGTCAAAAATTTGTCCAATCTCATACGCCGTTGAAATATCACCAGGAGAAAGACCAGTTACTTCACGTATTTGTGTTTTTTGAAGCCCCCAAAAAAGCAGTTTTTGATTAATGGCTTTTTGCCACTCGCTTTCAGTCATACCTGTTGAACGGATAAGCGCACGCGCGGCTGTGTTTGAAGAACCGGCAAGCATGGTCTTAAAAAGATCTTCCCACCGCACCTGATCCCCGGGTTCAAAAAAATTTCTGCCCCCCTCCACATCTTCTGCTTGTATTTCAACAGGTAGAAGATCACCGGCATATTTATCACGATAATCCAATAAAATGGAAGCCGTAACGAGTTTGGTGATACTCGCGATGGGCCACCGTTTGTGCTGTTGTTTTTCAAACAACACAATGCCACTTGCTCTATCAATCACCACGGCGGAAACTGCGGTCAACGCGGGAGCGGAACGATATGATTCATTTGAAAGAGATACGGGGTCAAGAGCGGCCAAATGAAAAAAATTTCTTGGCTGCTCTCCCCGCACCGGCATAACCGTGTCACTCAAACGTTTTGCCTCAAGGGATTGCTGCCCCGATGCGTGCGCTAACAGACGAGGGGCAGCATCAAACGGTCCGGTCCAACGGAATTCAAAAACACTAGCAAAAAATAGAAGGAAAACCGCGAGTGTAGCACTGGCGATAATTTCAAATGTAATCAGTTTACTCGTGCGTTTGTTGTGCATGATTTTGTGTTTGTGAAAGTTGCGCATACTGCGGAAGGTCAAAGGGTTGTGAAAAACCCAGATGTCTCAAAAAATCAACCGTAACACGATAAGCGGGCTCTTGTGCCGCATCATCGCTGTTTTCTTCTATCAATCCCCGAATGAGCAAATTCCTGATTATAATACTGCAATTAATCCCCCTGATTTCTTCAATGTACGGTTTGGTAATAGGCCCGCGATACGCAATAATGGCCAATGTTTCAAGCTGCGGACGGGTTAACTCGCCGGTAATCTCCTTTTTAACAAACTGTTCAACCAATCCGTGTAACGCCGGGTGTGAAACCATCTGGATCTCTTCACCTTGGTCTACAATCTGAATTCCAGAGTTCTTATTATTATACTTCTTTTTGAGTTCAACGACAAGTCCTTTTATTTCATCAACGGTCATGCCAAGAAGCGCAGCCGCGGTTTTGATGCGCAGCGGCTTGCCGGCTACAAACAAAAGGGCTTCAAGCGAGGCAGATTTATTCATAACAAAGTTTTACTCAATATGTATATCACTAAATAACGAATGTTGGCGCAACGTTACTTCTCGTTGCTTAACGAGCTCCAAAAGAGCTAGAAATGTTACGATAATTTCACCTTTCTGTTTACTCCCCGCAAGCACTTCCTGCATGGTGCTTTTGCCGGCGCGCGCAAGAAGTGTTCTTATTGACGCGATCTTTTCTTTAATGGAAAACACTCGTGCAAGTGCGCGTTCGGGAAGCTGCCTAAAATATTCAAGACGATCAAGCAAATCTTTCAAAAATAAGGTCATAGTTGATACTTGAATATTTTCCGGCGGATAAAAACCCGGTTTTATCTCTGGCTTGACCGGGCGACCGTAAGCGCAAACAGCGCTGTTCCACGCAGTATCAATAACCTTTGCGACCTCAACAAACTGTTTATACAATCGTAACTGTTCTTCAAGTGAAACGCCGTCCTCTTCTTGTACTGCTTCAACGGGCAAAAGCGCCTGCGATTTCAAAAGAAGCAATTTTGCCGCAATAACCAAAAAATCCGCTAATTCCTCTGTGCGTATTCCTTTCTGCTGATCAATATAAGCAAGAAAATCTTCCGTAACATCAGCAAGCGCAAGATCGGTAATTTCTTTTTCCCGATTCTCAATTAATGCAAGCAAAAGATCAAGCGGGCCGGAAAATTCTTTGTGAACAACCGTATACGACATGGCAAATGTCCTGAATATTATTTTTTGATCTGTAAGTGGACTTCATCAAGCTGTTTTTGAGCAACCGTACTCGGAGCTCCCATAAGCGGATCGCGCGCATCGCCCATAAGCGGAAACGCAATAACTTCCCGGATATTTTTTTCTCCCAGTACAACTCCAAGAAACCGATCCAAACCCGGCGCAATACCACCATGTGGAGGCACACCGTATTCAAAAGCGCGCAATAAATGTTCAAACTGTTGTTTTTGTTCTGCGGTAAACCCGATGAGATCAAAAATCTTTTCCTGAAGTTTGGCATCATGAATACGGATGCTACCACCACCAACCTCAAAACCATTAAGCACCAAATCATGTTGCAAGGCGCGTACTTTACCCGGATCAGTATCCAACAAATGAATGTCTTCCGGACGCGGGGCCGTAAACATATGGTGCGATGGACCCCATTTTTCACCGGCTCCATGAAAAAAGTCAGCTTCCGTTTGCTCCGTAAACAAAGGAAAATCCAAGACCCAAGCAAAAGCAAGCTCATGTGGATCATTTTTATCTTTACGCAGGTCGGGCTTGTCATTACCATAATTTTTCATGGCTTCCGCATGAGTCAAACGCGGCCACGGTTCCTGCATAATATGCTTTTCCGGAAACAGCTCATAAACAAGCGCGGTAAACATGGTTTCAATGAGTGCAAGTATTTCTTCCTGCGTCACAAACGAAAGCTCCATATCAATCTGATAAAATTCACCCGGGCTGCGGTCCGCACGCGCATCTTCATCACGGAAACATGGCGCTATTTGGAAATAACGCTCAAGACCGGCAACCATCAATAGTTGTTTGTACTGTTGTGGTGATTGAGGAAGCGCAAAAAATTTTCCGGGATGAATACGCGATGGAACCAAATAATCACGGGCACCTTCCGGCGTTGACTTTGACAGAATAGGAGTGTGAACTTCAGTGAAGCCCTGCTCGGACAGATACGTGCGCACAAATTGCATGGTTTTGTGACGCATGCGAATATTATTGCGCATACGCTCCGTACGCAAATCAAGATAACGATATTTCAAACGCGTTTCTTCATTAACCGTACGCGTATCTTTATCAATTTCAAATGGAGGCGTGAGTGCTTTGTTCAAAAGTGTAATCGTATTAACCTGCATTTCAACCGTGCCTGTTTCCAATTTTTCATTAATTTGTTTTGCGCCGCGCTGAACCACCATACCGCGCAAGGTTAAAACATATTCACTGCGTATGTCATCAAGTAGTTGTTTACTTTCTTCAGTCAGCGCCGCGGGAACGCATACCGCCTGAAGCAAGCCAGTTCTGTCACGCATATCCAAAAACACTACCTTTCCCATGTTACGACGTGTCTGAACCCAACCGCGCACTTCTACTTCCTCCCCTATTTTCTGAACCGTTTCTCTATTCAGTGTTCTATTCATATTCAAAAAGCAAGGATTTTTTATCCTTTTTTAGACCTTATTAGTTTACCATATAGCACGGGCTTTGACAAACGCTTACGGAGTTACCCTCATAAAGAGGGGTACTCCCGCAGTATGTCATGCCATGGATAGTCTGCGAGCGCTGCGAAGCACTGCCTTCCAGAGCAGAAAGCGGTACCAGAAGCAAAAGCGCTATCCATGGCATGACATACTGCGGGAGTATGGAGTATAATGACTAATCAATAAGGCATCATCAAAAAGTTGCACAAAATAAGCTGATATGAGATAATTTTGACACTATATGAACAGATATAAAAAAGCCGCACAGACGCTTCTTAAGGAGGCGGGCATTAAAATTAATGGCTGGAAACCATGGGATATACAAGTACACAATGAAGACGTATATAAACGTGTTTTTGCAGAAGGTTCATTGGGGTTTGGCGAGGCATACATGGATGGTTGGTGGGATGCCAAAGCACTTGATGAATTTTTTAATAAAGTACTCGGCGCTAGTTTAGAAAAAAAAGTGCACGGCAAACAAATTATTCTCAACGCTTTACGCGCACGGCTTTTCAACATGCAAACAAACGAGCGCTCAAAAAAAGTTGCGCAAGAGCATTATGATATTGGTAATGATTTTTATGAAAAGATGTTGGACAGCCGGATGCAATACACTTGTGGTTACTGGAAAGATACACATAACATGGAGGATGCACAACGTGCAAAACTTGATCTAGTTTGTAAAAAATTGCAACTCAAACCCGGCGAGCATGTGCTTGAAATAGGAAGCGGATGGGGTTGGTTTGCACGATACGCTGCGGAAAATTATGGTGTTACGGTAACCGCGTACAATATTTCAAAAGAACAGGTCGCCTACGCGCGTGAACAGTGCAAGGGACTGCCTGTTGAATTTAAACTTGAAGATTACCGAAACGCTACGGGTATCTATGATAAAGTGGCCACGATTGGTGTTTGTGAGCACATTGGTTACAAAAATTATCGGACCTTCATGGAAATTACGTATCGCTGTCTCAAACCCCATGGATTATTTTTAGTGCACACCATCGGCGGTAATAAATCAGTAACCAACACAGACGCATGGATTGAAAAATATATTTTCCCCAATAGCATGCTGCCGTCCGTAAAACAATTGGGAAAAGCTGCCGAAGGTCTGTTTGTTATGGAGGATTGGCACAGTTTTGGGGCCTACTACGATAAAACGCTCATGGCATGGTATGAAAATTTCATCAAATACTGGCCACAATTTGAAAAACAATTTGGCGATAAATTCAAACGCATGTGGACCTACTATTTGCTTGCAAGCGCCGGCAGTTTCCGCGCGCGTAAAAATCAACTATGGCAAGTCATTTTCTCAAAAGACGGCGTACCTGGTGGCTATGAATCGATTCGCTAACGGACTATGTTGACAACACGTGAAGAATATAACCATAAAAAAGAACAATTATGTTTACAAATGAAGCAAGCCGGGACAAGCCCGGTTGCATTGAAAAAAGACACTTCCAATTTATTCCGTTATCGCACCCAAAAAGCAGACGTACGGCTGGATGTCCGGTCATTTAATCATGTCATCACGGTTGATGCCGAAAAAAATGTTGCTGAAGTTGAAGGCATGACACCGTATGAAGAATTGGTTAAAGAAACACTTAAACACAATCGCATGCCCGCGGTTGTACCGGAGCTGAAATCAATCACCATCGGAGGTGCCACAACCGGGGTTGGCATTGAATCATCATCCTTTAAACATGGTTTGGTGCATGAAACCATTTTAGAAATGGAGATTTTGTTAAGCGACAGCCGCATTGTTACCGCGTCCCCTACCAACGAGCACAAAGACCTCTTTTTTGGTTTTGCCAATTCTTACGGTACCTTAGGGTACGCCCTCAAGCTTAAGGTCAAACTGATACCCGTAAAACCGTATGTGGAACTCCATCACAAACAATATGACAACGCGCAATCCTATTTTAAAGATATCAACAACATTTGCAAGACACAAACAATAGATTTTGTTGATGGAACCATATTCAGCGAAAACGAAATGTATATCACTGTTGGAACCTTCAATGAGCAAGCCCCCTATGTGAGTGACTACAAGGGCCGATATATCTATTATAAATCAATAGCAAAAAAAGAAATTGATTATGTGACGACTTCTGATTACATTTGGCGTTGGGACACGGATTGGTTCTGGTGTTCAAAACACTTTTTGGTACAAAATCCGCTCGTGCGTTTTTTTTGGCCGCAACAAAAACTGCGCTCAACGACCTATTGGAAAATACGCAAATGGGCACATGATTCTACACTGGCAAAAGCATTACTTGTATTCCAAAAAAAACAGGAATCCATTGTACAGGACGTTGAAGTACCCATTGACCATGCACCTGAATTTATAGAATTTTTTCACAAAGAAATCGGAATTAAACCGGTATGGGTGTGCCCGACTCAAATCTGTAATAAAGACGTTCATTATACGCTCTTCCCCATGAAAACAGATACGTTATATATTAATTTTGGTTTTTGGGACGTTATAAAATCAGATAAACCGGATGGCTACTACAATAAAAAAATAGAACAAAAAGTGCGAGAGTTGAACGGCACAAAGTCACTCTATTCAACATCGTATTATTCAAGCGATGTGTTCTGGATGCTGTACAATAAGGAAGAATACGAAAAATTAAAAAACAGATACGACCCCATGCACCGGCTGAATGATCTGTATGCTAAGTGTGTCCTTAAAAAATAAACCCCTCCCTGCGCCGAGAGCACAAGAAGCATTCCTACCACCGTGGCAAGACCACAGGGTATGTTATCGTCAGGGCATTTTGTTTTTAACCAGGTAAAGATAATCAGACGTTTGTATTATTTCCGCATACTCGGAACCGAGTGTATTTTGTAATGCTTCAAAACCCTGTTCATCCGTAAGCCAAAAAGGAAACGCCGCAGGGCGAGCGGCATAGTATTCAATATTTTGGGTATTAATCAAAAACGGCTGCCAATCATACACAAAACGAATGTACCAGTACCATGAAGGTAACAAGCGGCCGTAATTCCATCCGCCCACACGGTATATAACTACAGGTGCATCTGTTGGAAAAGCCGCAGCTACTGTGGATAGCGGATGACGGAACGCATGTGTTTCAAGTAATGAAAGACCACGCGTCAATCCACGCATCCAAAACAATAAAATAAGAAAAAGGCACAGCGCCAAAATAATAACAATGATACGGTACAGAGTACGCTTTTGTTCTGATACACGAACAATAAATTGAAGATAAACCTGTTGTGTAAAAAATGCGGCGGAAAGCCACAAGGCCGGCAGCACCGGCAAGGCATACCATGAAAGTTTCGTTTCCATGATATGTATAGGCGCCATGGTAAGCAAAAGCCATATGATAAGAATGGCCTGTTTATAATCATGCGTTGAAACAAAGCGATACACAAGAAAAATAGCGCTGAACGCCAAAATCAAAAAGAACACTCCTATATTATCAAGCCAGTACGTAAGGTAAAAATCTGCAGAACCCACATGCCCCTGAAGCGGGCCCGCAATTCTTCCAAAAAATTGTTCCTTCCAATAAACAGCCACATAATCAGAACCAAAGCGGGTCCACAAAAAGAGATGCCACAAAAACCATGGAAAACAGACGCCGCTTATAAAAAAAACCATTCTTTGAAATGACCAATTTTTTTCTTCTTTCATCCACACCCTACGTAAAAACTCTGCAGTCACAATCAACAAAAGAGGCAATAAACCCATAACACCACGCGTCAAAAAACCGAGCGCAAGGGGTATACCAACTACCCACCAAAAACGATACATTCGTACGCGAACATACAGTACAAAACTAAACAGGAATAAACTTAAAGCCATCGTATCAAAATTACCGGTCCGTAACGCGTGCGCATCCCACAGTGGCGGAGAAAAAAAGAAGAACAGCGCGGCAA
>Ga0209211_10007333_pt1 | contig 15521 bp, 19 predicted proteins | sample RifGroA2_FD_183992 | JGI IMG/M metagenome (GOLD analysis project Ga0209211, IMG submission 183992) | Groundwater microbial communities from Rifle, Colorado, USA - Groundwater A2 (SPAdes) (version 2) | ecosystem: Environmental > Aquatic > Deep subsurface > Groundwater | place: Rifle, Colorado... | reverse complement strand
GTATTGGTCCCGCTGGATGTATGCGTAGGATAGGTGGGAGGCTTTGAAGTGAGGATTTCGGTTCTCATGGAGCCGTCAGTGAAATACCACTCTTAAATCCGGCGGGATCTAACCCCATTGGAGAAACCAGCGGGGGACCGTGCGTGGCGGGTAGTTTTGGTGGGGCGCTATCCTCGACAGCAGCGCCCATTCGACCAACTAATAGAAAACAGGAAAATATAAGAAAGGGGGACTGTGCGGAGAAATCCGCACAAGCAATTTGGCTAAATGCTGGAACATCTGTGTATACAACAGTACTCGCTCGTTACGAGCAGTGAAAATCTGTTGGTGCAGACAATCAGCAGGGAAGACTTGGCACCGCTTTGCCCTCAACAAAAGGAGTGAGAGATGCAAGCGGAGACAAAGAAGACACATGAACGCCTTTCATCAATTGAACAAATGAAGGGAAGGAAAATCCGAAGCGTATCCAGAACCAAGTACCACGATGGACAGATGTATCGGCAAAAAGTAACCGTAAGATTTGCCGGGGGCTCGTTCATCGAGTTTGAGAGTGGGCACGTGGGAGGGTATCTGGGTAGTAGAGGAACGTACACGATAAGTGTGGTCTAAATTGAAGTACTTTAGTTTCGACGTTCTTTTTTACGTTGAGGCTAAAGCGGTGCCAAGAACCCTCAGAGACTACACGCCAGACCCCGACACACTAAGAAGTGTGAGCGGGTGAAGATATGGTCCGATCTGCATGGCGACATGCAGGCGCAATTCACTTCCGTGATTGCGCAGAAAGTTAGGACATCCGATGTCCTAACTTTTGAACATAAAGCCTAAAAAGTAACGGAGGAGTCTATTAAGGTTCTCTAGCCGCGAATGGAAACCGTGGCGATAGTGTAATGGCAGAAGAGAGCTTAACTGCGAGGGGTACATCCCGAGCAGATGCGAAAGCAGAGCATAGTGAACCGATGGTACGCCTTAGACGCGGCCAAAGATTAACGGATATAAGTTACCCTGGGGATAACAGGCTAGTTCCGCCCAAGCGTCCTTAGCGACGGCGGAGTTCGGCACCTCGATGTCGGCTCACCTTAGCGCGGGGGTGAAGAAGCTCCCAAGCGTTTGGCTGTTCGCCAATTAAAAAGGTACGTGAGCTGGGTTCAAACCGTTCAGCATCTCATTTGAGCAAGGGCAGCCCTTGCTCATGGGAAATTGAACGGTTTGAACCCACGAGGAATTGTTAGGTGCGTGGAGACGCACTGTGCGAAGCCCGCCACACTTCTGCAGTGTGTCGGGCGAAGACATACTCACGGCGGTCGCGCGCAGGAATGCGCGCGAAGAAATCAACTTATATCGATGAATTCCTCAAATGCAGAGGAGAACACCGAGGGAAGACTCTAGAGACTAGAAGCTAGATACTAGAGGCTGGAAATTTCCAGTCTCCAGAATTCCAGCCTCCAGCCTCCAGTGTTACCCGTAGAGACTGAATGTTGGTCACCCAGAACGGGTGAAGTTACAGTCCGATCCCCGCAGTAATGCGGGCAAACTAGATGCGTGAGACAGGTTGGTCTCCTATCTACTACAGGCGTTGATTCTTGAGGAGGCTTGTCCCTAGTAAGAAATTGCTACTTCAGAGAGAGATCTCTGATGACAATATGGCTTATAACGGTGAAGCCTTCATATGTTTTGATTGAGAATGTGCGAAGCGCAGGTCCGCGCGCACAGATTTGTTGAAAATCAAAACCGCTTTAAGGTAATACCGTGGGAAGTCGTCTAGCACTAATTTTTGGGTTTAAATTTAAAAGAGCCACTCTTGCGAGTGGCCCGGGTTGGAACGGGTGCTAGTTGCATCTAGTCCTCGTCGTAGATTACAGTACAGCAGCCACAGTAGGGACATTGTGTACTGTATTCCTCCGCCTCGAAGAACCTGTAACAGAAGCTTCGCAGACAGCGAAGTCCGATAAGCTTTTTGACAAGAGAACTCACAGTAACCTCCTTCTTGGTTGAGGTGAGCTCAAATCGTATGCTAATGTCAAGGAGTTGTCAATATAAACCTAAAAATTAGTGCTGGATTGACCCCGTAACGACTTGCGTTGAAAGACACGCGGACTCATAGGTTGAGGAATCATTTCTAGAAAATGACTGCTCCTATGGGTAAGATGCCATCATCCTAATCTCGATAGCGAGGAAGGATGAAGATATAGTCTGCGCTCCTAGAAATAGGGGACGAAGCGACGAGAGGACCGGGATGAACTGACCTCTGGTCTACCAGCTGTCCTGCCAAGGGCATCGCTGGGTAGCTATGTCGGGTCGCGATAACCGCTGAAAGCATATAAGCGGGAAACGCGCTCCAAGATTAGGAATCGTTATGAGACTCGTGAGAGATGATCACGTTGATAGGCTCTAGGTGGAAGTGCCGCAAGGCATGGAGCCGAGGAGTACTAATATGTCCAGTCTCTCGTGCGGAACTCTGTGTGTCACAATTGTTATTATTTGCATGCCTATGCGATTCGTATACCGAACACTTCGAGTGTTCGATTCTGGTGCTTTGTCGGAGGGGTCATACCCGTTCTCATTCCGAACACGGCAGTCAAGCCCTCTTGAGCCGATGGTACTTAGCGTTCCAGCTAGGGAGAGTAGGTAGGCGCCAGAACCGAGCACTTGAAACAAAACGTGCCATGCGGCGCGTTTTTGTGTTGTCGTCCCGACCATTTTCCGCCGCGCGTCTTCGCGCGGCGTTTCTGTTTTCTAGTAACTGTTCGCTGTATACTATGCGTATGTCTTGGGCCGCACGGAGGAGATTTTTTATCCTGCTTATCGTAGGTTCGTTCTTGGCCGCATTTCTCACGGTTATTGCTATTGCCACGTTCTATAAGGCTCCCTCGTGCGGCGATGGCGTAGAGAACCAGGGAGAGGCCGGCATTGATTGCGGAGGGCCCTGCGCCCGTCTTTGTCTCGCGCAAGTAGTGCCGCCCACCGTCCTGTTCACGAAGGCATTTCCCACGAGCGCGGGGCGCACTGTCGTCGTCGCCCAGATCGAGAATAAAAATGCTATGGCGGCGGCACATGATGTTCCCTACAGCGTCATCCTCTATGGCGAGGGGCAGACGCTCATCCAGACAGTTTCGGGCACGCTCGATCTGCCGCCGGGTGCCGCGCAGACTGTCTTTATCCCCGCCATCGTGTCGGGGAGGCAGACAGTGGCAAGCGCCTTCCTCACGATAGACCCCGCTTCACCCGACTGGGTTACCATGGCCGCGGATCCGCGTATCATGCCGACTGTTTCAAATACGACGCAGATCGGTTCGATCGACACGCCGCGTATTGACACTACGCTTGTAAATGCGAGTGTCATGGCACTCACGAATATTCAGGTCGTCGTTCTCGTGCGCGATACCAATAAGGATGTCATTGCCGCTTCGGGAACGATCGTGCCTGTTCTGCCGGCGCAAGGATCAGCGACTGCGACCTTCACTTGGAACAGTGCTTTTCCGGGCGTGCCCGCCTTGATAGAAGTAGTGCCGGTCATCCCGTTGCCGGTACAGGCGGGGTCCCGCTGACATGGCTTCTCCGTCACGCACCCTTCCCCGCCTCTTTTTCGATTGGACGCTTCTATTCCCCGCGCTCTCGCTCTCGCTCTTAGGCATCCTCACGATGAGTACGTTCGGGCAAGGGGCTTCTCTTGCGCCGCGGCAGCTCCTCTGGCTCCTCATCGCGACGGTCCTCTACCTCGGCCTCTCGTCGATCGACATGAGCTTCATCCGCCGGACATCGGTCGTGATGACGCTCTACCTCGTTTCTTTCGTGCTTCTCGCGCTCCTGCTCCTTTTCGCCGACCCAGTCTTCGGTGCGCGTGCGTGGTTCTCTCTCGGGCCCATTTCGTTCCAGCCGGCAGATCTCGCGAAGCTGGCGCTCCTCGTGCTCCTTGCAAAATATCTCTCGCGACGGCACGTCGAAATCGGCGATTTCCGCCACATTCTCGTCTCAGGCACATATGCGCTCACTTTCATGGTGCTTATTCTCGTCGAGCCGGACATGGGCAATGCCATTATTTTCAGCACGCTTTGGCTTGGCATGATGCTTGTTTCCGGCATATCGAAGAAGCATCTGGCAGCCATCGGTTGTATCGGTCTTATTGTCGCTTCGCTATTCTGGTTCGAGGGGTTGAAACCGTATCAGCGCGCACGCATTGTCTCATTCATCAATCCGGCAAGCGACATTCAAGGCGCCGGCTATAACGCCTATCAGGCGAAGATCGCAGTCGGGTCGGGAGAATTGTTCGGTAAGAGTATCGGCTACGGTACACAATCAAAATTGCGATTCCTCCCCGAGTACCAGACCGATTTCATATTCGCCGCATTCGCTGAAGAGTGGGGCTTCGTCGGCGTCGCGCTCTTGCTCGGAGTCTACGCGCTTCTTTTCGTGCGGCTCGGAGAGATCGCGCGCGCGGCCGCCACCAATTTCGACGCGTTTTTTACGCTCGGCGTGCTTATCCTCTTTGCCGCGCATGTCGCGATACATGTCAGCATCAGTTTGGGCCTCCTGCCAGTCACCGGCACGACGATACCCTTCATGAGTTCGGGCGGCTCGCATCTCGTGCTCGAATTCGCCGCGCTCGGCATCGTGACGTCGCTCGCGCGCCACGGGCGTGGCGCCTCTCGCGATATCAGCACGAACGAGTATCCGGGCGGCTAGCGACCTGCCTGCGCAGGCAGGTACAGTGCGCTTGTTTTTTGTACCATCTGCTCAAGCGAGAATTCATTTAATACGCGTTCTTGCAATTTTTCCCCGAGATTTTGTCGTAAATCTGCATCGTTAATTAATCGTTCCAGTGCGTCGGCTAAAGCAACAGGATTTTTGGGCTCTACCAAAATTCCTGCTTCGCCCACGACGTCAATAATTCCTGGTATACGGCTCCCCACCACAGCACATCCAGCTTGCCCAGCCTCAAGAAGCACATAAGGAAGCCCTTCTTTCACTGATGCGAGAACAAATACTTCGAATGCCTTTAAGTTTTTAGCAATATTAGGTACAAAACCAGGTAGGTCAATGTATGCTTTAGATTGTGGAGCATTGTACATTCCAAAATCTATTGCTTTTTGCTTAATTTTCAACCAATCACCACCGTCGCCGATCAGGGTCATACGAAAAGCGAACCCACGTTCCTTGAGTAGCGACGCTGCCTTAAGAATGTAGTCGTATCCTTTATTGCGCGTAAATTCGCCCACGGTGCCTATCCAAGGAGTATCAACTCTTGGTCTCCCTATAATCTCTTGTCGCGCCTCATCACGACTTGCAAAATCAATTTCATCGATGCCATTGTAGATTAAAACGCTATTAGACACACGGCTGCGTGTATCTTCGGAAATTGTGATAACTTTGTGGCAAAGTGCAAATGTCAAATGAGATGCCAAGTAAATAAAAGTCTTAAATATGATGTTTCTATCCTCATCCCACGCAAGTCCGTGAGAAGTAAAAATAATTCTAGGCACTCCAGCTATATGTGCGGCTAGCGCGCCCAAGCCTCCAGCTTTTGAAGAATTGAGGTGTACAACATCGGGACGTTCTGCACGAAAGACAGATATAAGTTCACGCATGGCGGAAAAGTCGCGCAATATGGAAATGTCGCGCGTAAATGAAGGTATTAGAATCACTTTAATACTGTTTTTTGCTAACCTTTGTACCAGTAATCCTGGCAATCCGCCAGCCTTTTTTCTTGTATCCCCACAGGCCACAACAACATCAAATTGGCCCTTCGGTAGGTTTGTGGCGAGGTCATAGACATACCGCTGGGCGCCACCCCAGTTTGATTTTGTTATGACGAACAGGATTTTAGCAGGACGGTTCATGAGTGCAACTGTACAATATATTTCTACGTTATAGTATCTAACCAATTATGGCCTTCGACCGCCGCGAGACGGCGATTCTTCTTATAGGGGATTTTCTCATCTTAGCCGCGTCCCTCTGGGTCGCGCTTCTTCTACGGAACCTCGCCATCCCCTCGTTCGGTTACTTTGAGCAAAATCTCATCCCGTTCTTGCCGGTGTTTCTCTTATCGCTTTTCGTTTTCTACATTGCCGGCTTATACGAAAAACAGACGAGGCCGATTCGGAGCGTCATGGGCATACGCATTTTCGGAGCGCAGACCGCGACCATGGCGATAGCGGCAGTCCTTTTTTTCGTACTGCCTTTGAATATTGCGCCGAAAACGATCCTCGTCCTCTACCTCATTATTTCTGTTTTCACTGAAAGCTTGTGGCGTTTCCATCGGATGAATCGCGAAATCGCAGAAGGGAAGCGTACCCACGTTATGTTGGTCGGCTCCGGACCCGCGGCTCTTGAACTCTATGACGAAGTGAATGGCAACAATAAGTACTTGATTCGATTTGTTGGTCGAGTAGAAAAGAAAGGTTCGTCGGCCGGCGCAATACTAGAGATGGAGTTAGAACCGCTCTATGAAGAGATCTTCGACCGCGTGCCACTCGAACACTTAGATGCGGCTCAGTTGCTTGAATCTCTGCCGAAACATCGGGTGGTCTACGACTTCGCCAAGCGTTTCTTTGATATTGTTCTCGCAGTTATAGGAAGTATGATAGCCATTCCGTTTATCGTCATCGCGGCTGGACTTCTTTTTTTAGAGAATGGTGTACCCTTTCTTCAGCATGAACGCATCGGCAGGGGCGGTCGTACATTTCATATCATGAAACTCCGGTCAATGCTTTTTGATGATCATGGCGATCCCGAATTACACAAGAAAAATCATGTGACAATGCTTGGCCGTATTCTGCGGAAGACGCGCATTGATGAACTGCCGCAACTCTGGAATGTGCTTGTCGGTGACCTCTCCTTCATCGGGCCGCGGCCTGAACTGCCGAAGATCGCAGAAGTGTATGAACGCGAGGTCCCGCAGTATCGCCTGCGGCATCTGATCGCGCCGGGGCTTTCCGGCTGGGCGCAGATCCACGACTATGATGCACCGCGTGGTGGGGCGGATGTCATCCGCACAAAAAGAAAAGTATCCTACGATCTCTATTATCTGAAACACCGCTCCTTCGGATTAGATCTCGCTATCGCCATTAAAACGCTTCGCACTTTATTTTCATTCTCTGGAACATGAATACTAGAAAAGTTGCTATTGTCACGGGCGGTGCGGGATTTATCGGTTCTCATCTCGCCGACGCTTTGCTTGCCGAGGGATACGCGGTAAGGGTTGTAGATAATTTGTCGGGCGGGAAAAGAGAGAAAGTTCCACCGGTGGCGGAGTTTTTTGAACAGGATGTAAACGATACGGCAGCACTTACCAAGGTTATGGTCGGTGCGGAAGTCGCTTTCCATCTCGCGGCGCTTCCACGCGTGCAGTTTTCAATAGAACATCCTGTTGAAGCGAATAAGGCAAATGTTTCTGGTACGGTCTCAGTACTTAAGGCTGCGCAGGAGGCAGGCGTCACGCGCGTGGTTTACTCAGCTTCAAGCTCGGCGTATGGCAACCAGGTGGTGATGCCGCTTACCGAAGATATGCCCGCGAGTCCCCAAAGTCCGTATGGTCTCCAGAAATATATCGGCGAATTATATTGTCGCGTTTGGAGCGAAGTATATGGATTGTCGACGGTTTCGCTGCGCTATTTCAATGTGTACGGGCCGGGAGCAGATCCGGAGGGATCCTATGCACTTGTTATCGCGAAGTTCCTCAAACTGCGCGCGCTCGGTAAGCCGATGCCTATTACAGGTGATGGGATGCAGACGCGCGACTTTACCCACGTACGCGATGTTATACATGCAAACATATTAGCAGCACAGTCGCAAAAAGTCGGCAAAGGAGAGGTCATAAATATCGGTGCCGGCAACAATACATCGGTCAATAGAATAGCAGAACTTATCGGCGGTCCGATCGAATATGTGCCGGCACGCCTCGAGCCGCACGATACCCTTGCCGACAATTCGCGTGCGAAGGAACTTTTTGGTTGGGAGCCAACAGTCTCGCTTGAAGAGGGTATTGCAGAGCTGAAGAAAAAATTTCATCTATGATCGTTGACGGTCGCGCACTTGCAAATGATGTTCTTGCGCGCATGAGGGCGCGCGCCGCGAAACTCCCGCATCCGCCGCGTGTGCTGGTCATCGTTGCGAATGAAACGGCGGCGACGAAGTCGTATCTCGCTCTCAAGCAGAAGCGCGCGGTGGATGCGGGTTGTGTACTTAAAATGCAACAATTTGCTACATCAGTTTCTACCGAAGAACTACAAGCCGCCATTTTGAAGTCAGATACCAATTCAATTATCGTGCAGCTCCCGCTACCGCTCGGTATTGATACAAAAGCCGTGTGCGACGCGATTCCTGCTGAAAAAGATGCGGACGTGCTCTCCTCTGCCGCCCGCGAGAAGTTTGAAAATGGAGATACAGACGCGCTTCTGCCGCCGGTGGTCGACGCCGTGCGAAAAATATTTGCGAGAAATAACGTTGGGACAAAAGGGAAGCGAGCAGTCGTGATTGGCGATGGCTGGCTCGTCGGCAACCCGTGCGCGAAATGGCTCGCACAGCAAGGAGCCATTATTGAAGTAATCGCCAATCCCTCTGAGTTTGCCGGAGCAAGGGTAGCCCTTGCTCAAGCAGACATCATCGTCGCTGGTGCTGGGGTCCCGCATTTCATCAAGCCCGAGATGCTGAAGGAGGGTGTCGTGCTTATTGACGCCGGCACGTCCGAATCAGGCGGCACTATCGTTGGTGACGCTGACCCTTCGTGCGCGAACAAATGTTCACTCTTTACTCCCGTCCCCGGCGGCGTCGGCCCCCTCGCCGTCGCCAAGCTATTTGAAAACGCCGTGACCCTTGCGGAAAGAACAATGAATATCTAAAGCGCACAAGGGCTTCGTTTTTTAACCATATAGTTTATACTCTACTTCATGACGCAGTATCGCGTGTTCTCGATTGTCGCCCTCGTCATCGGTGGCTTCCTTGCCTATTTTGTGTGGGTGACCGAGACAAACCCCATAAGCCCCTATCGCTTCAAACTCGGACTGGACCTCGCCGGAGGCACAGAATTGGTCTACAAGGCCGATATGAGCCAGATAGCGCTTGGTGGCGATCGTTCTGACGCTCTCGGAGCCCTCCAGGGGGTCATTGAGCGTCGAGTGAACCTTTTCGGCGTCGCAGAGCCGCTTGTCCAGACAGAGCAGACGAGCGCCCTCTCGGGTATCACCGAGGACCGCCTCATCGTGGACCTGCCCGGCGTCACTGATATCAAGGCGGCCGTCGCCGCGCTTGGCGAGACGCCGACGCTCGACTTCCGGCTTGCGACGACGGCCACGGTCGGTACGTCGACCCAGACGGTGTTCCTCCCGACCGGCCTTACTGGCCGGTATCTCGAGAGCGCGGCGCTCCAATTCGGCAGCGGCGCGACCGCGGGTCTCGCGGCGCCGCAGGTGCTTCTTAATTTTGACGCTGAGGGCGGAAAGCTCTTTGAACAGATAACCCGCGAGAATGTCGGAGAGACGCTTGCGATCTTCCTCGACGGCCAGCCAATCTCGATGCCGACCATCCAAGAAGCGATACCGGGCGGACAGGCGACTATCAGCGGCCGCTTCACGGCGGCCGAGGCGCGCGACTTGGTGCGCAACTTGAACTTCGGCGCGCTTCCGGTGCCCATTACGCTCCAGAACAGTTCTGCGGTGGGGCCGACCTTGGGTGCCGCGGCCATCAGCGCGGGCGTTGTCGCCGGCAGTATCGGCTTCATCATTGTTGCGCTCTTTATGATTGCATGGTACCGGCTCCCCGGCTTCATCGCCGCCATCGCGCTTGCCGAGTACCTTGCCTTTATGCTCGCAGTCATCAAGGTCATACCAGTGACGCTTACGGCTTCCGGCATCGCAGGGCTTATCATCTCGGTCGGCATGGCCGTGGACGCCAACGTGCTTATCTTCGAGCGTACGAAAGAGGAACTACGTGAGGGAAAGAGCCCGCGCGAAGCGGTGCATATCGGCTTCGCGCGGGCGTGGCCGGCTATCCGCGACGGACACCTCACGATGCTCATTTCGGGCGTCATCCTCTTCTGGCTTGGGACCTCGATCGTGCAGGGCTTCGCGCTTGTGTTCGTCCTCGGCGTGCTCGCCTCATTCATCTCTGCGGTATCGCTCTCGCGCGTATTTCTCCTTGCGATTGTGCCTGAAGAGAACGAAGGCGTGTGGCATTTCTTAATGGGCTCGGGGAACCGTAATTCGTAATTTATGTATATTATTCAACACCGCGGACTCTTTTTCTGGATCACGGGGATTATCCTCGCGGCCGCTCTTGGCGCCATCGCCCTCTGGGGCTTGCCACTCGGCATCGACTTCACCGGCGGCTCGCTCATGCAGGTTGGTTACCAGAACGAGCGTCCAGCGCTCGCAGATATCGAGGGGCGGATCGCTCCTATCCCTCTCGGTGCGGTCTCGGTGCGCGCGTTGGGTGCGGATGCGGTTTCTATCCGCATGCGCACCATGACGCCCACAGAACACGATGAGGTGCTTGCAGCCATTTCTTCAAACGCGAATGCGACGGAACTTTCATACACTTCAGTCGGTCCTGCGCTCGGGAGTCAATTCGCCAATAAAGCGCTCTGGGCGCTCGGGGCCGTGATCCTCGTCATCGTGCTCTATATCGCCTTCGCCTTCCGCAAGGTGTCGCGGCCGGTGCCCTCCTGGGGCTACGGGCTCACCGTTGTCGCGATGCTCGCGATCGACCTCATCGTGCCGGCGGGGTTCTACGCGGCGTACGCGCACTTCACCGGCGCAGAAGTGGATTCGCTCTTCATCGTCGCGCTCCTCGCCCTCCTCGGCTACTGCGTGAACGATGTCATCATCATCTTTGACCGCATACGCGAGCACCTGCATACCAATGAAAAAACCGGCCTTCGCGAGTCATTTGAGGACACGATAGGAAAGTCCATCAACGAGACCATGACGCGCTCTATCAACACGGCGCTTACCGTCGTCCTCGCCCTCCTCGCGCTCATCTACTTCGGCGCAGAGGCGACCCGCAATTTCGCGCTCGTGATGCTCGTCGGCGTGGCCGCCGGCACCTTCTCCTCCATCTGCCGCTCCGCCCCGCTTCTCATCCCGCTTGCAAACTGGTTTAATAAATAATTTGCACATATAAATCTATGTTCGAAAAATTCTGGAAAAATAAACCCAAAGCAGAAAGTACAAAATCAGACGAGAAAATCGCGCGCAGGACAGAAATAGAAAAGATGCGTAGCTCTGTTTTTACTGTAGAGACTGTTCCAAATGCGTCTCTCTCCGACCTCATCACACTCGTAGGTGTGACAGATGCAGATCCAAGGATAACCGAAGGAAACTTTTCTAGGCGCGAGCGGCCATTAAGTTCCAAAATGCAAATTGTTGGGAGCATTCGCGATTCTTTTATTGAGGATACGCTTAACGACTTGAAAAAAGATGAACAGCACCCCGCAACGGCTTACGATTTATTTCATGCCGCAGTGCCCCGAATTAGTGTCGCGTCTTTATGCTCTCGATGCTCTTATAGATGAAGATGATAAAAAATTCTGCGTTAAGATCGAGAAGAAAGATGGCCACGTGTCGCTGTCTCTGGAGCAGCTTGGTGATGAAACGTATCGAGATGGAATTACACACTATTACACTCCATGGCCAGCCTCACTTCTGGTGGTGGAGGATGCATCTACGAAATAATCGTGCTGACGAAAGGGTTGCCGCCTAAAATAGTTTGTTAAAAAGTGAGCTATCATACATAGGTGAAATTTCGTTTTACACTCCATGCTAAATCGCAACTACTTGACCGTGGCATAATGCCCTCATGGGCAGTTGAAACGATTCGCAGGCCAGATTCAATTGAACCTTCGCCTGGGAATGTGCTCGCCTGTCGCAAATTGTTTGAAAATGGTATACTTGAGGTCATATGCGTAAGAAAGTGAGACAAAAACGAGTATCTCATCATAACGGCCTACTATCGCTGACACGCGGCGCGGCGCTGGCGACCTATGACCATGAGGCCGATGCCGCGTACTTTCGAGTTCGCAAGGGCAAGGTCGCACGCACAGTTGAGCTCCAAATGTGGCTTCTTGCCGACCTGGATACAAAAGGAGCTCTACTTGGCGTTGAAATGCTTTTTATCTCTCGGCAGTTGCCGCGTTCCCAAATCCGCGAGTTCGCGACTCCATACGCGGTTCGCACTCCAATGATGAAGGTATGATTGCCAGCACGTTCTCCTCCATCTGCCGCTCCGCTCCGCTCCTCATCCCAATCGCAAAGTGGTTTGTTAGGAAATAGCTATCCTAATATTTTAGGGAACAAAACACTGACAGCAATAGCAAATGTAGCAAATAAAGCAATAACAGAAAGAGTAATCGCGATAATGATTCTCACCACATTATTTTTCGGTCGTTGAATACCACCACGTAGGCGAATCACATCCATAATCCATAGAATTGAGAAATATACCAAACCAGAAACAGTAAAAGCCAGAATTCCAATCCAGAAGAATAAAAAAACAATAAACATCGGGTGGATACCGCCATAAAGCATTCCGGGAACAGGAATCAAATTGACCAAAACGAAGATTGCAAGGATAAGCACATATTTTCTGTAGTGGTGTTTATTGTAGGTTTCCATGAGTAGTTTTGAGTGTGAATTCTTACGCTTATTGTATCAAGAAATAACCGTTCCAACAAAAGGTGTGTCGTCGAGGTAGTTTGAAAATTCTTCCAGCTTAGCACCGTTGATGATAGCGACTTCGAGACCGAGTGACTCGGCTTCTTTGGCGGCGATAGGGTCAAAGGGGGACGAGAGCCCGGGGTCCCACTCTGGAGGGATCAGAGATCGGAAGCTGGACCAGCCAATTCGCTCAATCGGCTTTGCAGAGGGGTTCTTGCGGGGGTCGGCATCGTACACGTAGTCAATGTTTGAGAGATTCACGAGCCGACGCGCGCCGAGATTCTTCGCCATAAGCACAGCACCATAATCTGTTGAACAGCCGGGCTGCCAGCCGGCGGCGATGATAACCGGTGTGTCTATATGTATATCAACTGTCGGATTATGTATCACCTCCGGATACGCATAGCCGACAAAGATATTACGCAATAGTTGCGCATTAAGGCGCGTCGAATGTATGCCGATCCAGTCGAGATCCTGCGACGAAAGCGCGGTCACGGTATTGGCCGCTTCTTGGTAGCGTCGCGCGGTTTTTCCACCGCCGGCAATGATGGAGAAGGTAAACCCCTTTTGCACCTTTTCTAAAATAAGCGCCTTAAATCGCATGAGGAAATCAGTATCAATCTGGTCGGGAACGATTAAAGAACCCCCGACTGATACGACCACACGTTCTTTTGTTGATTGCATGACCTTAGACAAAGCGTGACGGCTTATGCAACTATATCGCCTTACCAGTTCCGCGCAACTTGTGGAAGTTCTCAACCTGTTTCGCAAGATTTTTAACAAGCCAAGAGCTCGACTGCGGCTTGTCGACATCGCCGACATTGAAGACCATTTTTATATTTCGGGCCGCACAGGTCGCCGCTTCAGGAATCTCTTGTTCATTGCTCCGGTCCGCCACGCCATTGGCAAAAATATCAATAGGGAGTTTCTCAAGCATATGGCACACGTCATAGACTTCGCGCGGCTCGCGGATGACCACCTCGTTTACCCAGCGGATATGTTCAAGAAGTTCTTTGCGCTCGTTCTAACGATAAGCTTGTCGCCAAGCTTTCTTGCATCCCTGAACAAGTGCACATGCCCGATGTGGATGGGGTCAAACCCGCCCGACACCGCCACGACTACCGACTTTTTCATAATTCTAGTATAGCAATTAGAAAATTAATGTGTCAGTGCTAAAAATAATCCTTTGAAGATTTCTCGGAACTCGTTTTCGGTAACATGGCCGATCTGCTTGGTGAGCCGTTTTTTGGCAACGGCGCGAATTTGAAATGGAACTGCTTCAGAATCATTTTTCAATCCGTTTTTCTTGCTCGCTAACAACAAAACGCACGTCGGATACAATTTTATCTTTGATGTAATTGGTACGACTATAACGACAGGGAGGGCATCGTTCAGAGTGTCTCCAGACACAATTACGACTGGTCTTTTGCCGGACTGTTCAGATCCCTTCGTCGGATTAAGGTCGGCAAACCATATTTCGCCTTGTCGCATAGTTATGTGCGACTCACAAGTTGCTTGTAGTCGTCCATGCCCCATTCAGCGAGTTCGAGTATGTCTGCATCTCGCGCCGCTCGTGCGAATCCCTCTTTGAGAACGTTCTTTACGGCATCCCGTCGATAGTTCCTGAGAGCTTCTTCTAGAACTGCGCGCCGTGTCCGTTTCTGAGTTCGCGCACGCTTATCAACCCACGCGATAAGCTCTGGGGAAATGGTACTGGTAAATGAGGTGGTTGTTTTCATACGTACGATTATACGTCCAATCTTATGTATAAGGCAATAGAGCAACTGCTCATATCCTTATTTGTGACGGTCGGCCCAAGATAGGGAGATTCCTTGTATCCCAATAATACTGCTATAGCAGATAAATGGGGATAGGGCGGAATACATGGGACGGTCCTATGTGGACGAGATCATACAAACGGGTCATTTCCTGCCATGTGAGTCGTTCGGATTTTGCCCGAGCCGATTGAAATAATGGTGGCTGTCCCCATTTTTGCATTTTCCCAATGTTGACAACAGTTCTTCAATTATATATGTCGTGATCGCCGATAGAGAGAAGCGCGACTTCTGTTTTTGAAACATATTCAAACACAATTCGCGTTTTGTAGTTAACCGAGAAACTGTAGAATTTAGAAAACTTGCCATGCAATTTGTGCACCTTGAGTTGCTTGTGATTTTTTAAGTCCTTAAACTCCTCAATCTTTTCAAAGACCATTTCTTTGTAATCTTTTTCAAATTTATTGAGACGTTTAAAGAAAGCTCTGGTGAAAGAGACTTTCATAAGAATCAGTTGAATTTTTTCATCAGTTCACGAATATCACCCCGTAAGATTTTTCCTTCCATTACCTCACGATGGGCTTCTAAGACATCAGAAATTGCCTCTTCTTCAGAAAAAGAGGTGAGAGCACGACGAACAACGTCAGCCTTATTGGCGGCACGGCCGCTCTTCACCTGGGCGTTGATAAACTCTTCAAGTTTGGGGGTCAGCGGGACGGAGAGAGTAGACATAGGAGTATTATAATTTAATATGATATTATCATACATCCAACCTATTTTAAAATCAAGTACAAATGAGTCATTTCCTGCCGTTCGGCTTTTGGCCCTAAAGGACTGCTGTTTGCAAATCAATCGCGGATTCTTGAGCAAACAGGGAGCCTGAGCCGATTGAAATAATGGTGGCTATTCCAATTTCTACTTCTTGGAGTTAAAGAAACTTTTAAGAGGCTGATTTTGTGATACGGTGGCGTACATACAAGCTAAAACATGAAATATTTAATATGCAGATTAAAAAAGGGCGAATATTTGCCCGAAATGCGGTTCGCACCTAACGAAAAAGAACGGATACCAGTACGGTCGATGCCGATACAAATGTCGTGAG
>Ga0209211_10007330_pt1 | contig 15523 bp, 9 predicted proteins | sample RifGroA2_FD_183992 | JGI IMG/M metagenome (GOLD analysis project Ga0209211, IMG submission 183992) | Groundwater microbial communities from Rifle, Colorado, USA - Groundwater A2 (SPAdes) (version 2) | ecosystem: Environmental > Aquatic > Deep subsurface > Groundwater | place: Rifle, Colorado... | reverse complement strand
AATTAGTGGCAGGACAATTTTCGCCTCCCACTATAATTGCCGAAGGCATAATGAACTAATGAGATAAACAAGCCCTTAAAATAAACACACTTCAAACATATACTTTTAAATACAAAATAACATTTTTTCATTATATGAGCCTTGAAATCACAATAAGAAAATACGCCCTGCAGAATGCAGTAAAATATGGTGGAAAGGCGAACATTGGTGCAGTAGTGGGAAAAGTGCTTGCTGAAAATCCGGGCTTAAAAAAAGACATGGGCAAGCTCAGCAAGGAAATAAAGAAAATAGCCGATGAAGTTAATTCTTTAAGCAAGGAAAAGCAGGAAAAAGAGCTTGAAAAATATGCGGGGCAGATTAAAGAAACTGTAAAGGAGAAAAAAGATATTTTTTCACTGTTTGACATAAAAGAAGGAGAGAAGGTTGTAACTGCATTCCCCCCAGAGCCAAGCAAATACCCCCACATAGGGCATGCGAAATCAATATTGCTTAACTACGAGCTTGCAAAAAGGAATAATGGCAAATTTATCCTGAGGTTTGAGGATACAAATCCAAAGCTTGCTGAGAAAGAATTCTATAAAATCCATCTGGAGAATTATGAATGGCTTGGGATAAAGCCGGATTTAGTCGAGTATGCTTCTGACTATGTGCCTAAGTTTTATGAATTGGCAAGGGAAATGGTAAAGAAAGGCTATGCTTATGTCTGCAGCTGCATCCAGGAAGAAATCAAGAAAAACAGGTTCGAGGGCAAGGAATGCACTTGCAGGATTTTAATGGAGCAAGAGCATGAAAAAAGGCTTGAGGAAATGTTCAAGGCTGCGGAAGGAAAGATGGTCTTGAGGCTGAAGGGAGACATGCAGCACAATAATACCACAATGAGAGACCCTACTTTGCTTAGGGCAATAGACCATGAGCATGCAAGGCAGGGAAAAAAATACAGGATTTGGCCTACATATGATTTTGAGAATGCTGTTCTTGATGGATTGGAAGGAGTTACGCACAGGCTAAGGACAAAGGAATTTGAGCTGCGAAATGAGCTGCAAAATTATATGCAGAATATTTTGGGCTTTAGCCAGACAAAAATCTACGAATTTGCAAGGTTCAACATGGAAGGGGTTGAAAGCTCAGGCAGGATAATAAGAGAGTTAATTCAGAAAAAGAAGCTTATCGGGTGGGATGATCCCTGCTTAACAACGCTTGTCGCTTTGAAGAGAAGAGGCTTTGTTGCGGAAGCAATAAAAAATTTTGTTTTGTCTACCGGAATAACAAAGACAGAGGCCACATTGACATGGGATGACTTAATTGTGCACAATAAGAGGATTTTGGACGCAAAAGCCGGCAGGTATTTTTTCATACATGACGCGAAAGAAATAAAAGTTGAGAATGCGCCTGAGCAGAATGTCAAATTAAAGCTGCACCCCGATGCAAAGGAAGGGGAAAGGAGCTTTAATGTCAAAGACTCTTTTTTTATAGAGAAGAAAGATTTTTTGGAGCTGAAGGAAAACAAAATCCACAGGCTTATGGACTGCCTTAACTTTAAGAAGAAAGGCAACAAGATTGTTTTTGACTCTCTGGAGCATGAGCATTTTAAGAAAAATCCCGGGATGATCATCCATTGGCTGCCGAACAGCAAGGAGCTAATTAATGCGGAAATTTTAATGCCGGACAAAAAAGTTATTAAAGGGATTGCAGAGCCTATGGCAAATAAATTAAAGGAAAATGATGTTATCCAGCTTGTGAGGTTTGGGTTTTGCAGGCTGGATAAAAAAGAGAAAAATAAATTAAGGTTTTGGTTTACACACAATTAAACATTAAGCGCGGCTAATGGTGTCCGCATATTTAGTGACCGAAAGAAAAATCTAATGAATCCCACTCATGCAGAATAATGATATAAAATCAGCTACCGGGCTAATTTCGCACTACGATTTACTGCTGAAGCACAGAATCATCAATGTAACCGACTCACTGAGAAATCTTTTAACTCTTTTTGAGCAAACTGACAGCCGTAACTTGATCGTCGGGCAAACAGAAAAAATTAAAGAAGAACTTTCTGAAGTTTTAACACTTGCTGATGAAATTGCCAAGCTAATAGATAAAAATTTTATTTCTGGCTTGGCTAGGAATATATTTTTCCACATAAAATGGCTTAATAGCGAAGCTAGGCATGACATTGGAACAATGATGTTTGACCTAAAAAGATTAGTAAAGATAGCCCGGGAAATTGCGGCTTTTTTGGAATCTATAAAGAGCGGCACTAGTGAATTTACTCAAATGAAAAGAAGGGCTTCTGAATATGTTGAAAAATTAGAATATGTGAAAGAAAATTTTGAAAAAGCGCTTGTGAAAAGCATTTATGCCGAGGAATTCGCGGCAAACGCCGATTTTTACGGCAGAAAAATCTGGGAAGCAAGGTTCCATAACAAATTTTACTGGCTCTACCATGGCACAAGCGTCCTCTTTTTAAAAAACATTCAAAAGTGTGGTTTGGACAGTTCCAAAATATCGAAAGGAATTCACAGGGCGCTGGCTGCCGTATCTTCTTATGTTAAACAAGCTGGCTTAATCGTTGGGGCCAGCATAAAACCTCCGTTTGACTTAGTAGATACCAGCGAGGCGCCTTTCGTCTACCTAACACCAGTACAGGACACAGTTAGCGCGGCAATGGCTTCAAATTTACCAGCCTTTCTCTACGAAATCTTAAACGAAAGTGCATTGACAGATGCTGCAAAAGAGAAAATGATGGGTGCATTGAGCGAGGAAGATAGATTTATACTGAGAAGTTGCTGGAGGTTTGGCAGAATTTTGCGAAGCAGAAACAAGAGAATAACCTTGCACATAAAAGTTGATTCAAATTTCCTAAAACACTATGGGGTGCCGGATATATTCGGGGATTATGAGGAGTTTATCAGGTGCGAATTTGACAGGTATCCAGATATTTCCCCACCGTTATCCGCATTCAACTCAGCATTTCCCACCATATTTCAGAAATCGTTCAGCAAGTTGGTTGAATCAGCTGTTCGAGAGAGCCCACTATTCGGCGATAAAATTAAGGGTTGGGATTGGAATCATGTGGTCCTAATAAACGTCCCTCCAGAATTCATTTATATCAATGTCCAAGGAAAGCTCATACCAATCGCCAGATTTACAGAAGACATGGTCCCCTATGTGATGTAAACATTTAAATAAAGCCCGGAGGCTTATTCCAGCATGATACGGGGCAAAATTAAAAAAATAATCAAAATTTGAAAAATATAATTAAAACTAAAAGTTAAAAAATTATCAATAATTAAACCCAGCTAATATTAAATCAAATTAAATAAATTAATAATAAAAAATAAAAATCTCGGGAGGGGATATTATGGGAACAAGTTTAGTTGTCAGGTCGCAGATAAAGAATTATACACAAGTGGGGGAGAAAACACTGAGCGTTTCAAGCGATTTCTATGACGCGCTGAATAAAAAGGTTGAGAAAATAATAGTGGATGCATGCGTAAGGGCAATAGCAAACAACAGAAGCACGCTAATGGGAAGGGATGTGTGACTTAACTTTTATAGTATCTTCTATCTTTTCTTCAATCTGCCTGAGCCTTTTTTCCTTTGCAAGCTTTTCCCTGAGCATCTTTTTTATCGCTTCCCTTAAAGACAATAACTCCATCCTTAGCTCGTCTATTTTTGCCTTGTTTTCTTCCAAAGCAGAATCCCTTTCCTCGCTTGTTTTTAACAGGTCTTCTTCAAGCTGCTCTATTCTCTGCCTCAATGCGGATTCTGTCTGGGTGTAGGGCCCTTCATATTTTTTCGGCTCTATGCCGATTTTGTGGATAAGCTGCTCTTTTTCAGCATAGCCCCTGCCTATCACGCATATGCTTTTCAGAAGCTTCCTTGCATTTGGGAGCTTTGCATCATTGAAAGAAATTGAATCTTGCATTTTTATAAGATTAAATTTTCGCTTAGTTTTTTGTTTAATACGCTTTGCAATTCTAGTGGCGAGACTCGCTCTTCATGCATATCGCTCGCCTCGCCTATTTATTATAATAAAACTAAAATTTTATCTTTCGATTATTTATTTCCTGAACATGCCAAACAACCCTTTTTTCTTTTCCGGCTCTTCCTCGAAGCTGGGGAGGGGAATGTCGGGCATGCCCTGGCTAAAATTCGGAGAATGCATTTGAGGCGGGGAATTAAACATCATGTTTGGATTTTGAGGCTGCTGCATGCTTTGGCCCATTTGAGGCATCTGCGGCCTTTGCTGCTGGAAATTCTGAGGCCTTGGAGAGAAATTGTTTGGCTTTTGAGGCATTTTTTTCTGCTTTCCAACAAAATCCCTTACCATGTCGGAAACCGCAACCATGCCGTTTGCAATTATCCTGTTTTGGTCAATAATCCTGTCTAATTTTTCATTGACGGAGTCTTTTCCGGAGGCAAGCTCCTCCTCCTTTAGCTGGTATTTTAATTCCTGCGAGGCTTTCTGGAATAGATTCATTAAGGAATCAACTGTTTTTGTAAGAGAATCCATGGAAGCGACAAGATCTTTTGGAGAAGCCCTGTCCTGCCTTGCCTTAAGCTCGTCTATCTGCCTTTTTAGCTCATTAATCTGCCTGTGGGGCAATAAGTCATAAGAATCGTCATCCGGCATTCTACCAACCTCTTTTTAGTTAAAATGCAGATTATAGTTATTTAAATGTTTTGGTTTTAAATTTTAAACCCAGCAGGAAACTTTCCTTGGAACTTCTTCATCATCTTGGACATGTCGCCTTTGCTGCCTTTGAACATCTTAACTAATTTCTTGCTTTGCCTGTACTGCTTAATTAATTCCCTGATTGTATTTGTTGAAATGCCAGAGCCTTTGCTTATCCTGTCTATTCTTTCGGCGGTTATTATTTCAGGGTCTTCCAGCTCTCCCTTGCTCATGCTTTGCATGGCTATTTTCCATTTTTCAAGCTTTTCTTCCTGAACGTCAAGCATTTCTTTTGGCAATTGCAAAGAGGAAAAGCCGGGAATCATTTCCACCAGCTTTTTTAGAGAGCCCATTTTTTTCATTGCAGACATCTGCTCGTAAAGGTCGATAAGATTAAACTCGCCTTTAAGGAACCTTTTTCCTAAATCTTCTGCATCTTCTTCCTTTATCGCTTCTTTTGCTTTCTCTAAAAGGGCTTCTAAGTCGCCCATCCCCAATAATCTTCCAACAAAGCCTTTTGGGTTGAAGTGCTCGAAATCGTCAACTTTTTCTCCTGTGCCGATGAATACTATTGGCGAGTTTGCGACAGCGCATGCTGTTAAGGCGCCTCCGCCTTTTGCAGTTCCGTCCATCTTTGTTACAATAACTCCGGTGATGTTGCAGCTTTTGTTGAACTGCTCAGCCTGCTTTTGCGCAGCCTGGCCAATGTCAGCAGAAATAACTAATAATCTTTCATTTGGATTTATTTCCTTGTTTAATGCTTCAAGCTCTTCAATTAAATCCTTAGATAAAGCATCCCTTCCAGAAGTGTCAATGATTGCGATATCATATTTTTTTAACTCATTCTTATTTTTTTCATAAACTTCCAATGGAGATTTTTCTTTTTTGTCAATGAAGCATGGAGCGTTCACCTGATTTGCAACCTGCTCTAATTGCTCCATTGCAGCAGGCCTGTGGGTGTCTAATCCGACAAGGGCAACTTTGTTGCCTCTTTTCATAAAGTATTTTGCGAGCTTTCCTGCGGTAGTGGTCTTTCCGGAGCCGAACAAGCCAACAAGCATTATCTTGAAGGGCTTTTCCTTGATTTCTATTTTATACTGCTCCCCCCCCAGGAAATTGGCAAGCTCGCCATAAACAATGTTTATGAGGTGCTCTTTTTTTGTCAAGCCGCCAGGGGTTTCTTCTTTTTTTATCCTGTCTTTTATTTTATTGCTCAGGTCAAAAACTAATTGAACGTTAACATCTGCCTGCAATAACGCCCTTTGAATGTCTTTGACCAATTCATTGATCAGCTTGTCATCTACGAATATGGCTTTTGCTATCTTTTGCAAAGTGCTTTTTAACGAGTCTCCTAATTTTTCAAGGACCATGCTCTTGAGTTATGGATTTTGTTTTATAAATGTTATTGATTTTTTGGATATTTTTTAGGTTTTAATTCCTGACTTTCAGGCCATTCGGCTGCGTAGAAATCCTCTCGCAAAGCTCGGGTTGCCATCGTTCGCACTCAATATATATTGCAATTGTTGACATGCTCGAACGGAGTTTGGCACCACCTGCGGTGGTCCCCGTAAGGGACTTCCCCCTGTCAACGCAATTGTTATCTAAAAAGTGCTCACATGCTCGAACGGAGTTCGGTACCAACTTTGTTGGTTTTGATGGCAACCTTCAGGATTTCTACGCAGCCGGCCATTCTATAAATTTTTATGCTGCTTCGTTAAGTGTTGCACTAAAATCCGCTTTTGGAGAACATATAGGGCAATGCGTTGATTAGTGTAAAGAATTACGCATTTCTAATCGGAGAATTGCCTTTTTATTTTAACTATTTAGTGCAATTCTCCATAATTGGGATTAACTTCATTCGTCTTAGGAAAAAATGATTTTCACCTTGCTTATCCTGCTATTATAACTTCAATCCGATTAAAATTCTTAGGAAGTTTTATATAGCTAGGGGGTGCAGAGTTTATTACAACTTAATTAAAATGAAGCTTAAACTATCTTTGGCGTTGGCGTTTTTGTTATCTTTAAGTGCAGTGTACGCAGCCGTTGATTTTGATAATTCTAATGATATAGTTATTAATGGCGGGGATTCTGATTCAATAGAAGGCCTACAAACTATTATCCAACAAAGCATTGAGGGAGATTTGCCGCAGCAGAATATGGGGTATCTCATAGAATTTAATGAAATACCCTTGATAGAATCGAAAACTATGCTTGAAAAAGATTTCGGAGTAAATGAGCTGGAAATTAAGGTAAACAAGCTGGATAATGAGGTGAGGAATCTTAAACCTGCTTTTTGGAATATTTTTGGGTATGTAAACAAAATCCGCAAAAGTGGAGAATTAAAAGATAAAAAATCAAAGTTGGATTCTGATACAGAAGAAATACAAACCGTGCTCGATATAAGGAAGAAAGTAATAGAAGACCTGCATAAAAGGGCTAAGGAAGATATTTTGGGTTCAGCTGGAGCTGTTGCAGCAGCAGCAAAAACGGGCAAAGGAAATAAGATTTTGGGAGAGTATTCTAAGGTGTTTTCTGGCATTGCGCTGAATATTTCTGCTAAAGATCTGCCTAAAGTTAGGGAATTGCCTTATGTGAAGTCCGTAAGCCCCAACCTCGAAGTAAAAGCTTTGTTGATGGATTCTGTTCCTTTGATTGAAGCGGATGAAGTTTGGCAGTTAGATAGAGATGGCAACAAATGCGAGGAAACTGGAAAAGAATGTTTAACTGGGAAAGGGGTGACTATTGCAGTCATAGACACGGGAGTTGACTACACACATCCTGATTTAGGTGGATGCCTTGGGGGTGTTAAGCCAGCTCAAAATGCCGTTGATGAGCAAAAGGGTGCAGAAATAAAGGAGACAGTGGAAGCAAATCAGTTAATACCTGCCGGAGTAGAGAATTATAATCTGGAATTAGATTTACCCAATCATTTTGACGATTCATTAAGGCATCCGAAGAAATTTTTTTCCGGCAATCCCATAAGAATTGTCAGCAAAAAGGCCAGTCAAATTAGTTATCCGACAACTGTAAGTTTTTCCCGTAGGGATGAAACTACTAAAGATATGATTTCGGTGCAGACTCTGGAAGTAAAGAAAGTAAGAGAAAACTACTTTACAGTTGAAGCGCCACTCGATGCAAAATCAGGGTATTACACGCTGGAATTTAAAGAAAACAATGGAGATAGCTATAATATCCCTATAAGAATTGAGGGGCTAACTGACCATGAAAAAGAGAGCATTAAGCCAAAAGGAGAGGCAGAGCCATCCATAAAAAGGCTTTCCTGCCAGAATTGTTACTGGGAGTCGGTTCTTGGAATTAATCCCAATGATGAAAATTATGGATACTTTATCGGCGGTGGGGCTAGTGATTATTTAATTCAAACCGTTAATGGTTGGGACTCTCATAATATTTATGGAATAAATGGGCTTACAAACCCCATACCGAGATTCTTCAGAGGAGACCCCAAAGTTGCTTTCACAGATGACGGCAAACTGGTAGTAGCTTCCCTTTTGACCAAGGTGGATGAGCCGATTACAGGCGGAATTTATCAGGATACTGCGCCAAAAAACACCCCCCCTCAATTTAAGCAGACGCTTTTATCAGAAATTCCTGATCCGAGCTTGGAGTCACAAATAGTATTTGATTATGAAAAGATATCAATTGATAATAGTCTGACTTCAAAATATTACAAAAATATGTATGTATTTGCAAATACAGTTTACTTTAAGGACGTTAGTCATCATGCACAGGGTCTTTTTATAGTTGATCCAACTGGGAAAATTACTGTTAAGAATCTGGGACCTGGTAGTGCCGTCACTTCAACAGCTGTCGGGCCCGATGGTGAAGTATATGCATCAAGGCCAGGAGTCTCTACCGACATATTTGTATCTTTGGACGGAGGGGAAACATTTACCAGCCATAAAATTGCCGATAATCCTAATATTTTCTGCACAATATTAGCTAGAACCTCAACAATCAGCAATCGCGCGTGGTTTGCCTATGGGGGGCCTGAAATTGCAGTAAGCAATGATGGAACATTATATGCAGTTTGGGCAACACCGAGAGAGTGTAGTGAAGATTCTGATTTTGAATATAGCGTTTATGGATATGATCTTGATGTTCATCTAAGCTACTCAACTGATAAGGGAGTTACTTGGAGCACTCCCGTTAGAGTAAATGATGACACTTCCGCAGGCGATCAGGCATTTCCCTCAATTTCCATAGGTAAAGATGGCACTGTTTATGTTGCCTTTTTAGACCATCGGGATAATCAAGATAAGGGGCAATTTGATGTTTACTTATCTGAATCAACAGATGGGGGCAATAGCTTTTCCAAAAATATGAAAGTAAATGACATTAGTGTTCCTAATATCTACGGCCATAGGATGCCCGGGGACTACCTCGATATGCTCACAGCGGGAAAGGATAATCTTTTTGTTGGATACCCTTGTGTTAATAAGAAATATACTCAATCTGGATTTGCATCTGACGCATGCGTATCAAAATTCAACATACCGCTAAATCTAGCGAAAACATTATTGGAATGCTCTGACAAGGAAGATAATGATAAGGATGGCTTAACAGATTATCCTGAAGACCATGGATGCGCCAGCTTAGAAGATAATGATGAGAAAAATGCAGATACTTCATGCAAAGTCATTGGGGGTTATGATTTTGTAAACCAAGATAACGACCCCATGGATGATATGGGGCATGGAACCCATGTTGCTGCTACGGCTGCCGGGAATGGAATACTGAAGGGGGTGGCTCCAGATGCAAAAATAATTGCATATAAGGTTTTAGATTCAGGCGGGAGCGGACCCCTTAGTAATATAATCTCCGCAATTGAACGCTCTGTCGATCCAAATAGCGATGGCGATTTTTCCGATCATGCGGATGTCATTAGCATGAGTTTAGGCGCTCCTGGCAACCCGGAAGATGCTATGTCTAAAGCTGTTGATAAAGCAGTTGATGCAGGTGTTTCAGTGGTTGTGGCTGCAGGCAACAGCGGCCCAAAAATGTTTACAGTGATGAGCCCCGGCGCTGCCAGAAAAGCTATAACTATCGGAGCATCTTTTAACAAAAACTCCGTAGGCAAGATATCGAAACTTAAAGTGAATGATAAAATTATTGATAGTGCTTTTTTTAGCTATTCAGATTATTCCAATAAAGAGCAACAGCATATTTTATCTGGCGAGATGGTTCATGTAAAAGACATAAAAGAGATAGACAATTCATTGAAGGGCAAAATTGTGATTTTTGATATTTTAAACAGCATAGGCGCCCTTAATACCAATCAACTTTCCATAATTGCGGATTCTGGCGCAGCAGCGGTAATTGGTTATGACTCCTCTTTTGGCACAATTAATAACGAAAATTTTGCAAGATTAAGCAGCCCAATAAGCCTGCCATTAGTTCTAGTGGGCTTTTCTAATAGCGAGCTTATCTTGTCAATGCTGAAGGATGGCGCGGTGAATGCCGAAATTATACTTGAAATTTCGCCTGATAGGGTGGTGTCTTTTAGTTCACGCGGCCCTGTATTTAGTGCAGGCGGAATGACAAGCAAACCAGATTTACTAGCGCCAGGCGTTGGCATTTGCGCTGCCCAAGCTGCTAATCTTATGCCTAATAGGCAGTGTTTTGATGATAAGCATATACAGATTGAGGGCACCTCAATGGCAACTCCACATATAGCTGGAGTGGCTGCGCTGATGAAACAAGCTCATTTTGATTGGGACCCATTGCAGATAAAAGCTACATTGAAAGGGACTGCTATTAACTTAATGGCATATTCTTATCTTATCCAGGGATCAGGCAGGGTGGATGTGCAAAAAGCTATAACTCAAGCAAATGCTTACCCTATAGCTTCTTTGGATTCGCCTGACTTTTTATCTGGCACTATTATTGGGACTGCATGGGACGACGATTTTGTGGATTACACATTGGAGTATGGCGAGGGAATGGATCCAAGCAAGTGGACATTAGCTGCGCATTCTAGCAAGCTCGTTAAAGATGGTGTTCTTGGCACGCTGGATTTATCAAAAATAACTTCGAGCTTGTATGCGGTTAGGTTGACAGTTGCAGACTCGCTCGGCCATGAAAGTAAAGAGGTACTTGTTAAATTTAAGACATATGGGAAAGAAGGCTGGCCCCAAGCAGTCCAAGGGGGATTTGCAGAAACGCTTACGATGGTTGCCAATGTCGATACAGATTCGAGCAAAGAGATTTTAGTATCTTCTCCGTGGATTACTGGAACAAGCATTAGTGTTTTTGAGTATGATGGGCAATTGAAAGCTAATTGGCCTAAATCAGTGCCGGGCATTGGCATGGTTGTTGCAGGAAACCTCGATTCGGATAAAGAGTCTGAAATTGTTTATGTAGCGGGCGAAATTTTAGGGCTTATGGGGCTGCATGCTACAAGAGTTTATGCTTGGAATTCAGACGGCTCAGATGTTAAGGGCTGGCCAGTGGATTTGCCTCAGTCAGGGGTTGCATACTCTTCTGCATCAATAGCCGATATAGATAATAACGGGAAAAATGAGGTAATCACATACGCCGGCAGAAGAATTTACGCTTTAGAGAATGACGGGAAAGAAAAGTGGCATGTAGATGTGGAGATGGGAGCGATAGATACTGAAGTTATAAGCCCTACTGTTGCAGATATAAATGGAGATGGTTACTTAGAAACTGTTTTTACAAGCTTAACAAGTTTGGGAGCTAACGATGGAAAGCTGTACGTTATAGATCATAATGGAAACCTAAAAGAAGAGTTTTTGTTGAATCTTGGCCCTAGGGGCGGTGAAATAGCACAAAGCCTGATAACGGGCGATATAAATCGAGATGGTGTAGATGAGATAATTGTACGTAAAGCTGTATCCCCCCATAATTCTATGGATAGTAATATCATTGTAATAGACTCAAAAGGAGAGATTATATATACATTACCACCCATAACGAGGTGGGATTTAAAGGATCTCCAGCCCATGGAATTGGCGAACCTGGATGAGGATGATGATCTTGAGATTGTGAACTGGGAGGACGGTTCAGTAGATGGAAAGCCAGTTACTTTCATACGGGCATACAACTTCGATGGCTCTATGCTTTCAGGATTTCCCGTAACAATAGATTGGGATGCTTACGGAGCGCCATGGGGAATGAGTGTAGGAGATATAAATGGGGATAAAAAGCAAGATATTTTGATTGCAAGCCGAAGATTTTTATTGGGATTTGATTCAGAAGGCAATCCTTCCCAAAGTTTTCCAATAGAAATATTCAAAGATGATAGTTTGCGGTTTATAAAAACACACGACCCAATTGTAATATCAGATTTGGAAAATAACGGAAAACCTGATATAATATTTACCCTTTGCAGCCCGCATAGCTGCAGTGCAAAATTAGTTAATGTATTTGAGCTCGATAATACTTTTGACGAAAATGGCTTGGAATGGCCGCAATTTCAATATGATGCCCCGCATACAGGAAGGTATTACAAAGCTATGCCTGCACTAGGAGACGTATTTGCAGATATAAAAGCAGATGGCTCTGACGAACCTATTACACTCCCTTATGGCAGCAGCGCCGCTTTATCATGGAAATCTTTGAATGCAGCGCAATGCAATGGCTTCAATGAGTATGACTTGAATAATGATGGCTTTGTAAACATAAATGATGCTGGGCTATACACAAAACTTAACCCTGGAAAAACTCCCGAGAACGATGCATTTCTAAAAGAATTGATTGCAGCTTTTGGAACTAAATCAGATTATACGGATTGGAAAGGGCATAAACCATTGTCTGGCTCAGAAAATATAGGAAGCATTTCTAAAAACAGAATTTTCGGCATAGACTGTGTGAATCTTAAAGAAGAACACTCTTATGATATTGTAAAAGTTACTGTAACCAGTCCAGAGAAGACTTTGTTTGCAGATATAAAAGCAGATTCAAAAGACGAGCTTACTGCTGTTTATGGCTCAATAGCTGCGCTTTCATGGACATCCTCAAATGCGGAATCATGCACGGCATTTAATAGCTATGATATTAATAATGACGGATTTGTTAATGCTAATGACCTAAGTTTGTATAAATCACAGAACCCTAATGCAACAGAAATAACTAACTTATTCCTCAAAGAGATGATGCAGGCTTTTGGAACAACTGCCAAGCACGATACACTCTGGATAGGAAGCAAATCTACATCGGGTTTGCAGGCTTCAGATAAGCTAAATGAGAATATAATTTATGGCATATCCTGTAAAAGTCCGGATAGCAAGTATGCTTATGATTATGTTAAAATTTTTGTGAAGTATCTTAATCCCGCAGTAAGCATTAAAGCCAATAATTTAGACGGACAAATTACAATCCCCTATGACAGCAGTGCGGTTTTATCGTGGCTATCTGAAAATTCCGATTCCTGTGCAGGATTTAATGATTATGACATTAACAATGATGGCTTTGTTAACTCAAATGACCTGTCTTTGTACTCCTCTCAGAATCCTGCTTCAAACCAGGAAACAGATGCCTTCTTAAAAGGGCTGATTGGCGCATTTGGCACTATTCCTAACAATGATGGGGCATGGATTGGCTCTGCACAGACTTCCGGGACAAAAACTACAAAAAATCTTCTTAAAACAACCAACTACGGCATCTGGTGCAAAAATTCCGGCAAATATGCTTATAGTAATGTGCTGATTAATGTTAATCCGCCGTTAACAGTTACACCAGATCCAATACCTCCAACACCAATACCTACACCTGTGCCATTGCCGGCAACAATTAACTTAAAAGCCAATAATTTGGATGAGCTTACAGTTGCTTCAGGCTCAAGCATAACTTTATCATGGGACTCTTCAAATGCTAATTCGTGCAATAGCTTAGATGGCTACGACTTAAATGGGGACGGAGCAGTTAATATCAATGATATATCCCTATATACTTCCACTCATCCAGGCTCAACACAGGAAAATGATAATTTTTTTAAGGAGTTAATCAATTCTTTTGGAAGCTCTTACAGCGATTGGAAGGGGGAAAAAGCTGTTTCGGGCTCAAATTCAATAGGTGGGCTTACAAAAGGCAGAAATTTTATTATAATCTGCAATGGCAATGACGGCCATGTTTCTGATAATGTTACTGTTTATGTTAACTCCTGAGCATGGTAAAACCGATGCATTTTATTTTTGTTAACTTCAAACCAATTAAAAGCTTTAGAAAACTATTTATAAATGGCTTTCCATGTTAAGGCATTATGCACAAAAAAAACTTTTTGCTGTTGTCATTGGAAGATGCGAAGATAAATAAGATAGCCAATATAGTGAGCAATGATTCCTGCAAGAAGATTCTCGATTACCTATCTGAAAAAGAGGGAACTGAGACCGAAATTTCGCAAAAACTTAATATTCCATTGTCCACTGCGCATTATAATCTGCAGCAGCTGATGGATGCGGGGCTTATAGCGACGGAAGAATACCATTACAGCCCTAAAGGAAGAGAAGTTTACCATTATAAAATTGCGAACAAATATATTATTATAGCGCCAAAAAATACGCATGGCCTTAAGGAGAAATTAAGGAGCATCCTGCCTGCTGCGTTGATAACTTTGGGAACTGCTGCTCTGCTCGAGGTATTTTCAAAATATTTTTCCAGTCCAAATTCTTTTATGGCTGCAGGACCTGCTGCTGAGAAATCTGCGGCAATAGCTCCGATGGCTGCTCAAAAGGCTGCAGAGGCGGCGCAATTAGCAGCACCAATAATTGCAGATAAGGTTTACCTTGTTCCCGGCAATATAGCGCTGTGGTTTTTGATAGGAGCTGTGTTTGCTTTAGTGGTTTATATTGTATGGAACTGGACAAGAAAAGAACATTAAATGAAGCTAAACTAATAATATTTATTTAACGAGGGTTGATACAGCATGGGATTTAAAGAATTTATCAGGCCGAATCTATGGAAGGCGGCATTTGTTATACTATCCTTAATAGCTTTAATTTTATTTTTTAGAGTAATGTCTCAACTTTGCACTAAGGAGTACTGCGTGGAACCTCCGCAAGACTACAGATTTCTATCTCTCTTGCATCAGTGCCCTTGCGGATACGTTTCTATACGTGAGATTTTGGCAGAATATACTGTGCTGTTAATAGCTTCATTAATTTTTTACTTTATTGCTTCATTAATCGGAGCTGCAATAAGCGCAATAAAACCAAAGGCAAGGCTTTAAGCTGATTTGAAGCTATAAAATGGTATTTATAGGGGAATGCTTTTCCAAGGAGAAGGTGAGAAAATGAAACAAAAATCAATTAGACAAAGATTAACTTTTATTTTTGCATTGCTATTGCTAATGTCTGCAAGTGTTTATGCTGCGGAAACCATTAGATTAGGGGAGCAATTTGAGCTTAAATCAGGCAATTCCGCCGTATTGCAAGATGGAGAAATAATCACTTTTCAATTTAATGGCATTTGGAAATCTCAAGCAGGCGAGAGTGAAATAATCGATGCAGGAAGCGCTTCTCAAAAATTTATTGAGTATAGCTATAGCGCTGATTTTAGTGTGTACATGCAAGGGCAGGAATACAAAACAACGGCAAACATGAATAGTAAAAACCCATTAATGTTCGGGCCGTATTCAATGCACTTCCTTTCTATGGGGGATATTTTAAGTGAGGAATTAAAAGATGATTCCCAAAGCGTTAGCGGGAGTAAAGGAATATATGATTATGATACTAAACTCAATGGGGTAAAAGATATACAAACCCTTCAAAGAGCCTATTTACAAGGCACTGGAGTATTCATAATCGAAAAAGTAGATTATACTCTTGAAAACCTGACTAAAAAATTTAGCAGCATTAATTATACTAAAGG
>Ga0209211_10007325_pt1 | contig 15530 bp, 18 predicted proteins | sample RifGroA2_FD_183992 | JGI IMG/M metagenome (GOLD analysis project Ga0209211, IMG submission 183992) | Groundwater microbial communities from Rifle, Colorado, USA - Groundwater A2 (SPAdes) (version 2) | ecosystem: Environmental > Aquatic > Deep subsurface > Groundwater | place: Rifle, Colorado... | reverse complement strand
CGTCGGATCTAGGAATTGTAACTACTGCTTTCGGACTCAGATTCCCTTCAACCGCAGAAATGTCAAAACTCGCACGTGATAATGCCAGGTTTGATATTTCAGACTTAGACGGAACGCTTATGACTTGGTTGCTCCGTGAGGAGCAATTCTTCTATGCACTGGAGAAGCAGATAATAGGCGACAAGTTAGCGGGCGGCTTCAAATCGGCAGATGACTTCATTAAGTTTTCGTTGAGCGTACAGAACAGGCGCAAATCCAGAATGGGGCATTCTCTTGAAAACCATATTGAGGAGATTTTCAAGATCAACAAAGTAAGCTATGAAAAGAATGTCCGCACCGAGAGGGGAAACAAGCCCGACTTCATCTTCCCGGGTGCCAGACAAAGAGAGATGGCGGCAGATTCTTGAAGAAGCTGACAAGATTCCTGTTAAAAATCTCTGCACCATCGACCCAGGCATCTCAGAAAAACAACTCGCGCAAATGATTGAGAAAAAAGTCGAGTTGGTCGTGCCTCTCCAGATTCAGACTGCATACAGCAATTCCTGGAAAAAACAAATGCGCTCCTTCGGGGAATTCGTAGATATTGTGAAGAAACTTTAAGTAGGCAGATCCTAATGTCGCAGCGAGCTTTCTGAGCTTTTGGTTCCTTATGGAGATCATATACATCATTCTCAATTCCTGTCTGCCCATACAATTTTAGGGCAAGCGTGTTAATTTGCGAAGAATGATCTGAAGGAATTTATGACCAACGGCGACAAAGAACCGCAAAAGCAAAGCCCGATAGTTCTGTACACCGCGCCTGACGGCAAGGTTACGGTAGATGTCTATTTTGCGAACGACAATTTCTGGCTGACCCAGAAAGATATGGCGGAATTGTTCGCGGTTAAGATCCCGGCTATCTCCAAACATCTAAGAAACATCTATGACAGCGGCGAGTTGGTCCCGGGCGCAACTATTTCCAAAATGGAAACAGTTCAAATGGAAGGCGGCCGCAAGATCTCGCGCGATGTGGAGTTTTATAACCTGGACGCCGTTATTGCCGTGGGGTACCGGGTAAACTCCCTGAAAGCCACCCATTTCCGCATTTGGGCCACCAACACTTTGCGGGAGTACATTGTTAAAGGCTTTGTCCTTAACGACAGGATGCTTAAGAACGGGCGGCCATTCGGCAAAGACTATTTCGACGAGTTACTGGAGAAAATACGCGAGATACGCGCCAGCGAGCGACGGGCTTATCAGAAGATCGCCGATATTTTTGAGCAGTGCAGCAGCGACTATCAAGGCAACAGCGAAGAGACCCAGCTTTTTTACCGCATAGTCCAGAACAAATTGCACTTCGCCGTTACGGGCCACACCGCTGCGGAGATCGTCTATAACCGCGCGGACAGCAAAAAGCCGTTCATGGGCATGACCACCTGGAAGAACTCGCCGAAGGATAAGATCCTTAAAAGCGATGTGACTGTCGCTAAAAATTATCTAAACAAGACCGAGCTTTCCAAGCTGGACAGGCTGGTGGGGATGTTCATTGATTTTGCCGAACTGCGGGCGTTGAACCGGAAGGTTATGACAATGAAGGACTGGCTTGTGTATGTGGAGAAGTTCCTGAGCTACACGGACCAGAAAAGCCTGCCGGATGCCGGCCGTATCTCGCATGATAAGGCGGAGGCCAAGGCCCATGCCGAATATGAAAAGTTCCGTATCCAGCAGGACCGCGACTATATTTCGGATTTCGATAAAGCGTTCGCGAAGTACCTGAAAGGCGGGGAGAATAAGTGAGCGGTTGCTTTAGTGGGGAATTGCCGGGGTGTGCAGTGGAATTATTATGGCGTCGTCGCAGGCCGAGCGGCTTAAGCCCTACGCCATAGACGTTAAAACTCCGGTGAATCCCGTTCACTGGTTCCTGGACGGCAAAGATGATGTCCGCTCTTCCTATTACCTCGATGACGTCGCCACCGAGTCCCATGTGCAGGGCCTGGAACTGGACTGGGCCTGCGTAACCTGGGACGCGGACTTCCGTCATTCCGCCAACGGCTGGCAGAACTGGAGCTTCAAAGGCAATAAGTGGCTCAGGATCAATAAAGAAGAGCGCCGGAACTACCAGAAGAACGCTTACCGCGTGTTATTGACCCGCGCGCGGCAAGGCATGGTGCTGGTGGTGCCTGAGGGCGCGGCCGACGACCACACCCTCCAGCCATCATTTTACAACTCCACATACGAGTACTTAAAAGAAATAGGTTTCAGCGAGCTATTATATACGCGGGGACATAATGTATAGGAGGCACAGATCAAATCCTCAAGTAAATTTGCCTTGGTGGTTTTACGCACTTTTAGGCATAGGCGCTTATGCGCTCTCGGGCTATTTCAAAAATAGCAACTTGGCCCATTTTTCTTTATTGCCAGCTTTCGCGCCGTTACTTAAGCTTGCCGCGGGGTTCCTTTTTGTAATAGCTGTTCTTGTATTGCTCTGGCAGTTGATAAAATCTGCGCTTGGGTTAAATCTGCTGGCCCGGTATGCTTCGCCCAGATCCGCACTCACCCGTTTCGGCCTGGAGATGGGGAAAGAGTTGTTCCGTGTGAGCCTGCGCAAATGGGAGAACGGCGGCAGGTCCTCCGGCGCGCAGCCAGGTGCTGCGGAGGCTCGGGCTGTTTCAGGTAAGGCCCTGATCCTGGGGGAAAGCGGCGCCTGGCGGACTTTCAGGGAAAAGCTGGCGGCACGGAATATTTACGTTGTGCGGCCGGAGGAACTGCAGCCGCTGCTGCAGAATATGCGCGCGGCATGCAAACCGGCCATCGACCGTTTTCACTCCGAGATAGCCGCCTGTGTGCGGTATAAGAACGCCCAGATCGCCCTGCTGCGCGCCGAGCCGGGTATTTTCAGCGCCTTGATAAATTGGTTCCTCATTCTGAAAACTAAATACGATATCTCACGCCTTTTCGCCCTGGAGCAGCGGTATGCCGCACTCCTGGCCGGAGACATGGCCGAGGTGGAGGCCGCACTACAGTCGCCCGAACTGGCCGGTGCTTTGGCGGAGTTGGAAGTTATAGAGAAGCTAAAGGAATTGCCCGGCGACTGCATAGTGCTTAACGATGTCCGGCTGAAGGCTCGCAAGATCCGGAAGTTCAATGGGGGGGCGGCGTTGGTGAGCGCACAGCTGGACCATCTGGTTATCACCCCGGCCGGTGTATTTGTGCTGGAGACCAAGCGCTGGAGCCGCAAGTTCGCCCAGGAGGGCGTCTACCACGATCCCTTCGACCAGGTTCAGCGCGCGGGCAACGTCTGCTTCAACCTGCTTAAAGCGGAATTCGGCGGGGTCATGGTGCGCAACGTCATAGTATGCGCGGGCAGCCTGCCCACGCCGCCAGAGGAATCCTTTACCAAGGTAACTAATATAGCCGGCCTGAACGGCTATATACTCTGGTTCAAGGAGAAAGCGCTTGATCCCATTGCTATCCGCGATATCCGCGAATACTTGAGGGCCGGCATGCCGCCGCCCCTGGCGGTCGCCCACAGTACGGAGCTTGCTCCGGCTGAGCGGCTTAACAGCGCTTTCTTGCGTGAAACACTGCAGCATGCCGAGCGCGCGGGGTTCGGCGAGGCGGCGGGGAAGAGCCGGGCGGTGTTGATCCCCACCGAACCGCCGCCGCTAAAAGCCCACGAGGATGTAAGATACATGCCGCCCGCCATGCGGGCAGAATTCGAAGAAGAATAATTAGTCCCCACGCCCGGACCGTTCAAGAAAACACAAAAATCACCAAAACCAACCCGACAGACGGTTGTCGGGTTGGTCTGCTATGCTATTGATGGGAAAGGGGGCAATATGGCTGCTGACAAAATAAGCGTGCAAGGGAAGGAAGTGACGATTATTACGCACTGCGCGACGGATTATATCAGCTTAACAGATATGGTCCGCGGGGCGGAGAATGGCCTTGCGCTTATTGAAAAATGGCTGAGGAATAAGAACACTATAGAGTTTCTCGGGATTTGGGAGGAAATAAATAACCCGACTTTTAATTCCCCCGAATTCGAGGGAATTAAAAGCCAGGCCGGTCTGAACCGTTTTGTCCTTTCCGTAAAACAGTGGGTGGAGAGGACATGTTCCAAGGGGATACTCGCAAAAGCCGGCCGGTACGGGGGAACTTATGCCCATAGGGATATAGCATTTGAGTTCGCCGCCTGGCTTTCCCCGAAGTTTAAACTTTACCTTATCAAAGAGTTCCAGCGGCTTAAAGAAGCCGAGACTTTAAAACTGAAAGTGGGCTGGGATATACAGCGCACGCTGGCCAAGGTCAATTACCGCATTCACACGGACGCCATAAAAGAGAGCTTGATCCCGCCCGAGCTCAGTAAAAGCCAGATCGATGCGGTTTACGCCAGCGAAGCGGACATCCTGAATGTGGCTCTGTTCGGGAAAACGGCCGCGCAATGGCGGCAGAAGAATCCCGGCTTGCGGGGGAATATCCGCGACTTCGCCACCATAGAGCAACTGGTAGTCCTGTCTAATCTTGAAAGCGTCAATTCCGTGTTCATTCGGCAGGGATTGCCTCAAAACCAGCGACTGCAGCAGTTGAACAAGACGGCTATCAGCCAGATGCTCTCTTTGGCTGGTGCGGGAGGTATTAAGAAGCTGGATTCCAGGGAACCTGCGGCGGAGTATGCGGTACTAGGCGGGGATAAGAAAGGAGCTGAATTGGTTGGCCGCCAACCCCAGCATCCTGGCCGACCTGCGCGAGGTGGCCGACTACCAGATGGGAGTTACCCTGTGCGCCGGCCATAAGCCTTACGCGCTGCCGCTGGAGCTGCACGGCAACTATACCAACAACGAGATCCAGGCCGCCTTTGGCCGCGACACTTTTAACGAGTCCACCCAGAAAGGCGTTGGCGTGCTGCATTTCCCGGAGCAGAAAGCCTACGCCCTGCTGATAACCCTGAACAAGAGCGATAAGGATTTTTCAGCCACCACCTTGTACAAGGATTACCCCATAAACGTGAACCTGCTGCATTGGGAGTCGCAGTCAGGCACCACGCAGCAAAGCTCCACCGGTCAGAACCTTATCGCCCACGCCGCGCGCGGTTACTCCATCTACTTGTTCGTCCGCCTGAACCGCACCAACGGCCCCCTGACCGCCCCGTTCCAATTCCTAGGCCGCGGCAATTGCCTCAACCCCACCGGCGAGCGCCCCATCTCCATGGTCTGGCAGTTAGAACACCCCATGCCCGCCGAATTGTTGGAAGCCAACCGCGTCGGCGGCTAAAACTCTCACCAGTGGTGAGAGTTTTATCAAGGTGCCAAATTGGCACCTTGAAGCGCAGGGATGCACGGAACTGGTTGCAAATTGGGACCAGTTCGAAATTAGGCCGCAAATTGCGACCTCAAAAAAAAATCCTCGAAATCTCCAAAACCAACCCGACAGACCGTTGTCGGGTTCGTCTGCTATGCTATTTATACTGCAAGGGGGAATTATGTCCACAGAAATTGTTCCACAGGAATTCATTGCATCTAAGATATACATTGTTCGTGGTCACAAAGTTATGCTGGATAGCGACCTTGCGGCTCTGTATGGTGTCACGACAAAGAACCTGAACAAGGCCGTCTCCAGAAATCTTGATAGTTTCCCGCCGGACTTCATGTACAAACTGAAGGCGAGTGAGCAGGAGAACTTGAGGTTCCAGATTGGAACCTCAAGATGGGGCGGCCGGCGATATTCCCCCTATGTGTTCACACATAATGGAGTATCTATGCTTTCCAGCGTGCTTAAGAGCAAGCGCGCCCGACAGGTAAATATCCGGATCATGCGTACGTTCACAAAACTTCGGGAATTGATGGAGACGCACGCGGACCTGCGGCGCAGACTGGAGGAGATGGAGAAGAAATACGACCACCAGTTCAAAGTGGTTTTCGACGCCATTAAAAGCCTGATTTCAACGCCTGATGAGCCGGTAAAGAAAATCGGGTTTACGGCCAAATCTTGAGGTCACAAATTGTGACCTCAAGATGGGGATCAGGGGCGCTAAAACTGGGACGCGGTTTCTGTTTTCCCTTGATAGAAAATGGAAAATACCCTTATAAAACAACAACTTTGTGTTTTCGCGCGGCAGTTTAAGAGGGCGGCTTCGTATATATATAGTGGGCCTATAATGTCCACGCACAAATTTTCATGGAGAAAGTATGAAATTTAAACTGAACAGCAAAGAAATATTCGGCATCGTGGGAACAGAAATCAGGTGTTGGATATACAAGATAACGGTAGCGCTTCAAAGACCGGTACTTAAAGCACTAGGATTGCTACTGGAGTATTCCGGGGGAGCATACTGTAGATCACTGTCACCTGACGGGCGCTATGCGATCAGCTATTCATGGAAGGGATTTGTTTATTTGATTTGTCTGGATTTTACATCTCCCCCGAGTGTAGTTAGTTTCGCCTTCGAACCTTACAGAGGGCTTTGGGAAGCCTGTTTCAGTAAAGATATGCAACAGATTCATATCGCCCATAAAGATGGCTCCTGTAGCATATTGTCCGCGGTTCCCGGCGAAGGGTTCTACCGCCGGCAGGTGCCTATCGTCCAGGATTGCTCTATGAAAGTGGGCTTCCCTATGACTGATATTGTGGAATTCATTTCCCAGACATCCAGCGCGTACTGGAAGCATATAGACAGTCCAAAAGAGAGAACTGACCGGGAATTATGGACGCCATTTACCGCGCCGCCACCGTCGGATATTGACTGTGATTGGGAAGAGTGGATTTCTCACGGCGAAAGATGTCTGGATATCCCGCGCGATACCTGCGGGCTGGATGGTTAATGTTGGATAAGCTAAGTAGAATAGGAATTACATCGGGTGCTGCATAATTACGGATATTCGGCAGGTAGCATGGGGGACGACAACAATGAACAATGATAAGAAAATAATCCATACCCATCTTTATTCACAGGACTGCCGTGTCCGGGAAATGGCGGCGGAGTTCTTGAGTAAGACTAACTCCGCAAATGTCGCGCGGGCATTAGCGGCGGAATTGGCGAACAAGGATCGCTATGTCGCTATAAGGGCGGCCTGGGGCCTGACATTAATGAAACCTGAAGTCTCGCTGCCGCTCTTGATAAAAGCATTGAGGAACTCAGATACTGATATCTGTAAGAACGCCGGGTGGGCATTGCGCCGTGTTAGAAGCCCCAGGTCGGAAAAAGCGTTGGCAGCCGCATTGAAGGACCGGAACCCTGTGGTTCGAAGTGAAGCTGCATCATCGCTGCACGACAAAGCAATTGCCATAAATCCCGAAGTTCAAAAAGCACTCATTAAAATGCTGGAGCACGATAAGGGTGGTGTCACTCTGACCTTAGGGGCGGCCAAAACTAAAAAAGCCATGAATGCGTTGGCTGCCGCGCTTAAATCCAAAACATTCCCTTCACGGGCAATGGCAATTCTTTCTCTTGCAAGGGCACAAGATAGCCGCGCCCTGGAACCCGCCATCGAGATGCTCAAGGCAAAAGGTCTTGATGCTTCTACAGCAATGTGGGCATTGCGATTGCTGGACGATACCGGCGCGCTGGCGCCAATAGTTGAGCATGTTACAGGGCTCGGGGCGGCTGATGGTTTTAATAACCTAAATAAGGGTTTGCAAACAGTAGATCTCTTAAAGCACACTGCCGTGTCAGAAAACCTGCTCCCGCTTCTGCGCAATAAGAATTATCGGGTCCGCCTTTCCGGTGTTGTTTCTTTGGGCGCTGTAGTTTCTAAAAAGGCTTCCAGGCCGCTTATTGGCATGCTGAATGATGCGCATTGGCTTGTGCGCGGATCTGCCGCAGAGGCACTGGGGACAATAGGTGATGTCCAGGCTTCAAAACCTCTAGTTCTCTCCCTTAGAGACAGCTCCTGGTATGTTAGGCAACATGCCGCATTTGCTCTGGGGAAACTGAAGGATCCCAGAGCTGTACGCCCCCTTCTATTGGCATTTAAGGATAAAAATGAAATTATTCGCGTAGCTGCCGCAAATGCGCTGAACGAAATTGCCGACCCTGATACTGCAAATGAAATGATACGAGGCCTTGCGGATACCAATCCGTATGTCCGGAGACCTTCCGCAGAAGCTTTGGGGAAAATGAAAGCTGTCCAGGCTGTTCCGGCACTGATAAAGCGGTTATCGATCGATCAATGGTCTGAAATTGTTATGGCTGCCGAGGCCTTAGGGAACATTGGTGACCGCCGGGCGATTGAAGCCTTGAAGCGGTGCCTAAAAAATAGTGATGCCGAAGTTTATCTGGCGGCGGAAAAAGCCTTAAAGCAGATCAATGAGCCTAAGCCAACGGTATTCAGCCACACATGCGGATGCAGGATAAAATAATTATTTATAATTATTTAACATATGGAGGAATTATGCCGAGAAAATTGAGTAATGAGTTCATGCGCGACCTTATGGCGGGCGCTCTTAAGCCGCTGTTTGATGAGATAAAACAAGATGACTCATTAGATCTTCAGATACGCGAGAATTACTTAAACATCTATTACCGTGGCGGCTGCCTTCTTAAGCTGACCAAGGATCCCGCCAATAGCGGGGTGTATCTGCCGAGTTTCGATAGTAATTATTTGCATGGCATCCAAACAACCCTGTCGGTTTGCGACTGCATTGATGACAATGAAACGGTGCATGGCTGGGCCTCAGCTATTCCGGAATTAAAAAGGTGCATGGACAGGTTCTTCTACCGGCATCCCAAAAACGAGAGGGAGTTCGCGCAGAATTTTGTGCGCGAGAATAACCGCACTAAAATAATCGCCCCGGGGCCTGATTACTTTATCTGTGACGTGGAGTACAATTTTACTGTACATGGAGCTAAAGGTCAGTTCGACGCTGTTGCTGTAAGATGGGATTCTACCTCTATCGCCCGGAAAAAACCGCGAGGTCTCCGCCTGGCGTTAATAGAGTTCAAATTCGGAGACGGTGCATTATCGGGGAAGGCCGGGATAGAAAAGCATATCTCTGACGCGGAGAAATTCCTGGCCGGCCGCGACCAGGCCGGTTTCAGGGAGGAAATGAGAATAGTGTTCAACCAAAAGCGCAAGCTAGGCTATATTCTAAACCAGAAAGATATTGAAAGTTTTTCAGATGAAAAGCCGGAATATATCTTTGTATTAGCGAACCATGACCCGGGATCTGGAGTGTTAAAACAGGTTTTAGGAAAGATCAAAGAGCCGTTAGCTTTTGACCTGAAATTCGCGAGGGCCGGCTTTTTCGGATCAGGGCTTTATGCTCAGAATGTTCTTTCCCTGGAAAACTTTAAGAAGATGGTATGATACACATCTAGCAGGTATGGCAAGTATGAGCAACAAAGCTTTTGACCTTGTTATCTTCGACATGGACGGAACCCTTCTGGACTCCATGGTTTGCCTTGCCGACTGGCTGCACCGAGCCGTGAAGGATAATTGCCCGTCGCCTGTCACCCCGGCAATCATAACCAGCGCGTTCGGTCCTACAGAGGAGCAGATAATCGAGAAGTTTGTCTCTAGGGATTTGGTGCAGCCGAGTTTAAATGTGTACTACGACCTCTACGAGCGCGAGCATGACCGAATATTTGTCTATCCGGGCATAGACAAATTGCTCGAAGCTGTGCGGAATCAGGGCATCCCCATAGCGCTCTGCACCGGCAAAAGCCGGCGAGCGGTAGAAATTAGCCTGGACCGTCTGGGTTGGCGCTCTCATTTCCAGGCAATCATTACAGGAGACGACACTACTCGCTTTAAGCCGGACCCCGAGGGTTTAAACCTCATCCTGGCCCAAATCCCTGTAGCGCGTAAACGAACAATATTCATCGGCGACTCCCCAGCCGACACGGAAGCCGCCAACAAAGCAGGCATAATCAGCGGCCAAGCAGAATGGGGAACCTCCGAGAACATGCTTCCCATGAACGCACAACCCGATTACAGATTTGCAATGTCACATGAGGCCATCAATCTGTTTGTTGCGCAACCGCATAAGTAGTAATCTGTTTATAAAAGGGGGCTTTATGCCAATAACACCCATCCAGTTAGCCGAGAATAGGGACAGCCTAAAAAAACACCCTTCAGTAGAAACGGCAATAAATGTTCTTGTCTCTGCCGCTGAGTTTCAGCCTTTGCCGCGCGGGCAAATTAAATTCGATAGAAAACCCGGTGCAGGGACAAAAGGAGAATTGTGGCTTCGTAATTCTCTTGTCTGGCTCAGAACTATACCGCTTCAATGTGGTCATTATTTTGTAAATCTTCACGCGGAAAGCCCTATTTATCTTAACCCCACTGGGGGGCGAAGCTTTTCTACAGATCTTCTTGGGCTTAGTTATAAAAATAATGGCGCTAAATTATGCGCGGTTGAGTTGAAAAGCGGAGTTGGCGGAGATAATCTTATTTACGCAATTACTGAGGGCGCAATAAACCTTATTTTCTCGTGTAAAAATGCCCCACAACTTATAAACCACTGGAAGGATCACAAAGAGATTCGGACGATTTGGCGTAAGGCGAACCCTTTCACCAGATTAAAGAAGGCCGAGCTTGTGATATTAGGAGATTATGCGTGGTTTGACGCTAATAAGTCCTTAAAGGCCAGCGCACTACAGTTAAAAACTACGATTAAAGCCCGGTTCGGTATAGACACCTATGTATGCTATTTCGACAAAGGCGTACAGACCAACAGCAGCCCTTACCGTTTGCTAAATATTAACAGGTTTATCTGATTTTAAAAGCTTCCCTAAGACTTACCATTAAATCCCCATTGGTAAGTTGTCTGGAATTTGTTTTATTTTCTCAGCTCCAAACAATTCTGCGTATTTCTCTGGATGCTCTGTATGCACGGGGATGATTTTGCCGGGGTTTAGGGCGGCGACCAGGCGCTGAAGGGTTGGGACATCTGCGTGACCAGAAGAGTGGATGGGTTTCATGTTTTTATCCAAACCGGACTCAAAAATAAACTCGGTCAACTTCATGTGTAATTTTTTAAGGTAGCCCTGCCACTGCGAGTATATCAGGAAAGCGTCCTTATAGCCGGGAATCACCTTAATTGCCGGCACTATGCCGTCCCGCACTAAAACAATGTGTTTACCGTTTCCCATTCGCTCAGGCTTTAATTTGCGCATCCCCAGCAATCTTTTAAGACCGGCGAACTTGCTTCCTTCCTTAACCGCCAGCCCCACATACTTATCGCCGTGTCCGTAATTATGAACCAGAGCCCTGATGCCTGGTGAGGCCAAAGTCGGAATCTTAGCCGCATACGAGAGATCCTTCAGGTTTTCCAGCACACAGGCCACATAGGAGTCTATTACAAACTCATAGCCAGCCCTCTGCGCTTCGGCGTACAGCGAACAGATCCTGTCTATATTCTGCCCTGAGCAGGCGACCAGCACCAAGCGGTGCCCTTGTTCAAGCACTTCCCGGATGCCGCGCTGGGCGTCTTTTTCTGTTTTATATTCGGCTTCACCTCTATTGATAGATGTCCCTTCCAGAACAAGGTAGTCCGGTTTCATGGGCGGGCGGTTAACAAGCATTTCAAAAGCGTTTTTCTTATGTCCGCTTGCCCGGAAATCTCCGGAATAAAATAATTTCTGCCCGGTGCTCTTTTCTGTAATGAAAAAGCCGCGGGCGTCAAAAGCCGAGTGGTCCATCAGATACGGTTTCACAATAAATCCGCCTATCGAAATATCCTCATTATGATTTGCCGGGGTTATATTTGAAAGCGGCACCTTTCGTGGGACGAAAGTGTTAAGCGTCTCTATCATCCTTATGGCGCCCGGGCTCATGAACACTGGGATCTCTGGATTGGCAAAATGCAAAAGCCCATAATGATCGCCATGGGAATGGCTGACCAGGATAGCATCAAAATCTTTTCTGTCGTCCTGATAAAGACCTTTGATATCCGGCAAAATACCGGCGTGCTTAAGGTCTGAAATGTCTTTACTATCCCACACTTTCTTGCCCTTCAGCGGGTCAATAAGGAAATCCTTGCCGTCTTTGTCGTTAAGGGGCATCCCGAGGTCTAGAAGTATCCTTGAATTGCCTGATTTTATTTCTATGCAGGTGCCGCCCACCTGCCTGCTGCCTCTGTACATTGTGAATTCCATATCGGTTTAATCCTCGGTGAACCGCTTCCCGGCATTTTGCTCGGCTTCAGCAATGACCCGCTTCATTGCAAGATATTCCGGCAAAACCGCCAGCGTTGCGGGTTTTTCATGGCTTTCAAGATACTCAATAACCTTTAAAAGCGTGGCCATGCGGTCTTCGGCCACGATCTGTACCACATCAGCCTTAGCGCGCTCGGTAAAAGCATCGCAGGCCAGCCCTATCAATATAAATATCGCTATGATCGCCATATTATCTCCATAACTCCTCAACCGACCCTGCTGCCAGGTTCTTTTCCTACCTGTTTTCCGCACCAGTCCTTGCCATAGGTCTGCGGCCAGAAGCCGTTATTAGTGCCATGCAAGTAATGGTCCGGGCTTGGATGAAGCTCCGGAGGGCCGAAGCGGCACTCCCCTATACTGTTCTCGTCAATTTTAGGCAGCAGATTTTTCCAGAACCTGCAGCCCATGCATCTTTTCGCTTCCATACTAATATCTCCTTCTGAGTCTGAAAATCGTCGTAAAAAAATCTGTAGTGGATATATTCCACTATGTTCCGCTGCCGTATGTTATTCTGTATCCCGTCAGGTGAGACTGCTTTTAAACTTTCGCGTTTCATAACTGCCCTTCCATCAATAGCATAGCAGACGACCCCGACAAGGGCGTGTCGGGTTCGTTTTTCTTCATTGGAGGCAGAAAAGCCTTCAGCTGGTGCATATATCGCATGGGATAGCGTCTCCTTAGCCGTCCGGCTCGCACGTATCGCGCGGTATATCCAGGAATCTTTCGCCGTAGGAAACCCAGTGCTCCCAGTCACAGTCAAGCTCAGTCGGCGCGGGAGCCGGGAATGTCCAGCGATCTTTGTCTTTTGAATTGTCTATGTGCTTCCAGTACGCGCTGGAGGTCTGGAGAATGAATTCCACAATATTGTGCGGGGGGGCATGCGGCACATCGCTTATCCAATCCTGGATGATAGGGAACCGGCGCCGAAAGAAACCGTCCTCGGGCGCCGCAGATAAGATGGTTGTTTCGTTGTCGCCATGCGTAATAATTATCTGCTGCATGTCTTTGCTGAAGTGCGCTCCCCAAGGCCTCGGCTGCACCACAAAACCGATCACTACCGGCGGGCCTAAAAAACCAATATCTATCAGATAGATCAATCCCTTCCAGGAACAGCTGATTATATAGCGTCCGTCTATGGACATCGATGTGCCGGCCTGGCTATTAAGCACGGGCATATGCCTGAAAAACCAGCTCAGTAACCCGACTGGCCTGAGTGCCAGTAAGTATAGTCGTGATTGCATCCAGCTGACCCAGAAGTCAAAGCTTTGTTTGTGGCTCATTCTGATCTTCATATGGATTCTCTTCCCGCGGCTAAAGATCTTCCCTGCGCAGCAGGAAAATGTCTCGCTGGCGCAGTACGCAATCAATTATATTTCGCATTGATGTGTTTGTCTTGCGCGTACGCGGCATGAGCCAGACGCCTACGCTGCCATCCGAGTTGAGGCAGAGTATTCGGCGCATATCACGGGAGAAAGCGGCTTCAATTATCCAATGAGGGTTGTTATCATAAAGCCAAGCCAGTTCTTCGCCGGTTTCTATCTCTATAATATCGATATAGCCCTTACTGTCCCAGTTCAATCCGTACTTGCGGTCTGGTGATATTGCTGATAATTCTTTCCTTGGCATAATGGCTTCTTACGTGCCCGATACTATATATATACGAAGCCGCTCTCAAATTCTGCCGCAAGAAAATGACATATCATTGTTTTATAAGGATATTTTGTGTTTTTAATTACCATAGCAGCTTGGCCGGGGCTTGCGGCATGCCATGGGCAAAGATTATCTCCAGGTGCTGGACTTTGTGGCCCAGATGCACCACCGTTACCGCGTGGACCGCAAATTTGCGGCGCTGCTGCCGGGGACCCGCTACAACATAGAGCGGGAGATCGAGCATGGCTTCCCGCACGTGCCGCCAGGCTGCGGGTGGGACGGCAGGATACGGGCAAAGACCTTACGCTTACAAATTACCTGGCCGCGTACGCTATTGAGCCGGAGCGGATGTTCAAGGACCGCACCTGGACGCAGTGGAAGGCCGCCGCGGGCCTGGCGCCGGCCCCGGCTGATCCGGACCTGGGCGTTCTGCGGGCCGCTGTTGCGCGCGCCTGCCAGGCTTCGGCGCCTGGGTACCTGCAGCATATAAGCGGGCTGTCCCGGTCCGGGCTTGGGCTGCTGGGCGAGGACCATGCCGCGGCAAACATGTTGTATTCCCTGCTTTGGGGAGAAAAAGGCGAAACCAGGGGGTTTGCTACTATGCAGGCCGCTTTCCAGCGCCTTGAGCAGAACCCCAGCATCCTTGCCGACCTGCGGGAAATTTCCCAATACCAGATGGGCGTTACCCTGTGCGCCGGGCAAAAACCTTATCCCCTGCCGCTGGAACTGCACGGGCATTACACTAACGACGAGATCCAGGCGGCGTTTGGCAAAGACGCGTTTAAAGGGGAGCTGCAAGCCGGGGTGGGCGTCTTCCATTTCCCCAAAAAGAAAGCGTACGCTTTGCTGATAACGCTTAATAAGAGCGACAGGGATTTTTCGGCCACTACTTTGTATAAAGACTACCCGGTAAACCTGACCAGGATGCATTGGGAGTCGCAGTCCAGGACTAAACAGGCTTCCACCCCGGGCCAGAACCTGATCAACCATACCGCGCGCGGCTATGAAATCTTCTTATTCGCCCGGCTGAATACGAAGAACGGTCCTTTAACGGCACCGTTCCAGTTCTTGGGCCGCGGCAAGCAGATAAGCTACGAGGGCAACCAGCCCATAGCCATGGTCTGGGAGCTGGAACACGCCATGCCGGCGGAGCTTCTGGAAGCGAAACGCGTGGGCGGCTAAAACTCGCACCAATGGTGCGAGAATTAGGCAGGCTGAGATTTTTGGGACACCGTCCCAAAATTTGCCGTCCATTCTAGCGGGTAAATTCCAGACAAACGGAATTGTAGGTACACTGTACCTACAATCTGCCTTTCTACTCTAAAAACAGATAGCAAACTTCCAATATTGAGACGCTGTACTCAAAATCTTCAAAACGAACCCGACAGACCGTTGTCGGGTTCGTCTGGTATGCTATTTGTGGGAAGGGGGAATTATGTCCAAGAAAAAGCAGCCAAATAAAACTGTGGCATCTGCGCCCGGGGATGATTTCGCCGGACTGATCCAAAACCTGACGCACGTTCATGAACATTTAAAATTTCAGGCAGCCAAGGCCGTTAACGTAAACCTGACCCTGCGCAACTGGATCTTCGGTTGGCGCATCAAGGAATACGAGTTGAAAGGCAGGGACCGGGCCAAGTACGGTGAAAGATTGTTTGCAGCCATAGCCGAAAGACTTACAGGGCAGGGAGTTCCGAACTGTGAGCGGCGGCAACTCTACAGGTATTGTGATTTTTATGCGGCC
>Ga0209211_10007324_pt1 | contig 15531 bp, 14 predicted proteins | sample RifGroA2_FD_183992 | JGI IMG/M metagenome (GOLD analysis project Ga0209211, IMG submission 183992) | Groundwater microbial communities from Rifle, Colorado, USA - Groundwater A2 (SPAdes) (version 2) | ecosystem: Environmental > Aquatic > Deep subsurface > Groundwater | place: Rifle, Colorado... | reverse complement strand
TACGGCGGGGTATCCACTGGGCATATTTTTGTTATTTTATTGATATTGGCAGGTTACAGGAGGGAAGGACTGTGTGTCTAGTATATGGGGTACCTGCCACCCCTTGTCGTTTGATTTGCTTCAACCGTCTGTAATTGCCTCGACTTGCGAGGTCTCCGACATGACATCGGAGGGCGGTTGGTTTCGTGCGGTTAGCTTGAAACAGCTTATCTTAACGTGAAGACGAGGTTATGTCAATATCATCAGACGGACATATACACGTTCACCAGTTATGTTACTTTTTGCCTTAAAATAAAGTAAATTTGACAAATTGCCTAGGGTATGATATTGTCTATATATATAGACACATATAAAAAATGGCTAAGGCTAGCGAAGGAACATTCACATCTCAACCTCACTTCGGTAACCCCTCCTCGCCTCCCCTTCGTAAGGGGAGGACACCACACCCCCTCTCCTTGAGGAGAGGGTAACGGTTTTTATGATATGGATAACATTATTTCAATTCTCAACAATCTCGGCCTGAATGAAAAAGAATCCAAAGTGTATTTGGCGTGTTTGGAGTTGGGAAGCGCGACGGTGCAGGAGCTCTCCGAGAAGTCGGGGGTGAAGAGGACGAGTATTTATAATTTTCTGGAGGAGTTGAAAACAAAAGGGTTGATTACCGAGATTAAGCAGGACAGAAAGACATTGCTCGTGGCAGAGGATCCGCAGGTGCTCCGAAAAAGCGCGCGGGACAAGGTGAAGGAAGCCGAGGAATATGCCGGCAAAATCGAAACAGCTTTGCCGGAGCTTTTAGGCATTTTTAATTTACCGGGCGAAAAGCCGAAGGTGAAATTTTACGGGGGTCTTGAGGGAATAAAGAAGGTGTATGAGGACACGCTCACCGAGGGCGGGCCGATTTACGCGTTTACGGATTATGAAAAGTTGCTTAACACAATTGAGCCGGACTACATGATTGATTATGCGCGCCGGAGGGCCGAGGCAGGCATCTTTATTTATTCAGTTTCTCCGCCCGGGCCATGGGCAGAGAAGGCGATTGAGATGGGTAAAGAGCAGAAACGAGAGGTGAAGATTGTCGCGGGGTTGAAGTTTGAGACCGAGATAAATATTTACGGCAACAAAGTGGCGCTGATCAGCTTCCGCAGACCCTATGCGGGTGTTATAATAGAAGACAGAGCGATCGCGCAGACGCTTAAGTCGGTGTGGAAGGTGATAGCGTGAAAAATCCCAAGCCCCAAATAAATTCCGAATAACAAATCACAAACGTAATTGTCATTCCGAGCGGAGTCGCAGCGGAGTCGAGGAATCGCTTGACCTTTAAGTCAAGGGATTCCTCCACTACGGCCTCCTTAGGTCGGCCTTCGGTCGGAATGACAATTAAGTTTTAGATTTCGGATTTAATTACTTTCTATGAACCACAATCATCACCACAATCAAACCAATCAGCCGCGCGAGTCTCACGCTGGTCACAATAAACACGAAGGCCACAGCACGGCCATGTTTGGAAAAAAGTTTTGGGTTTGTCTCGCGCTCACTGTGCCTGTGGTGTTGTATTCGGATATCGTGAAAGCCGTATTTGATTATACTCCGCAGGTGTTTACGGGGTCGGCGTATTTGCCGGCTGTGCTGGGGTCGGTGGTGTTTTTTTACGGGGGTTGGGTGTTTCTAGTAGGGGCGTGGAGGGAGATACGCGGTAAATCTCCCGGCATGATGACGCTTATTTCGCTCGCGATTTTGGCGGCGTATTTGTATAGTGTGTATGTAGTTCTGCTCGGACCAGGCGAGCCGTTGTTTTGGGAGCTAACAACACTTATTACCATCATGCTTCTTGGTCATTGGCTGGAGATGAGGGCGGTGCGAGGGGCGCAGGGAGCGCTAAGGGAGCTTGCCAAGCTTTTGCCGGATACCGCGGAAGTGATCCGGAACGGTGAAACTGTAACTGTGTCTTTAAGTGAGTTAAAAGAAGGCGATGTGGTGTTGGTTCGGCCCGGCGCCAAGGTTCCGGCGGACGGGGTGGTGGTGGAGGGAGAGTCAGAGCTTAATGAGTCAATGGTTACGGGCGAATCAAAGCCGGTCGCGAAGAAAAAAGATAGTGATGTGGTGGCCGGGACTGTGAATGGGGATGGGAGTTTGAAAGTGAAAATAACAAAGATCGGAGAAAAAACATTTCTCTCTGGAGTGATGCGACTCGTGGCCGAGGCGCAGGCATCAAAATCCAAATTACAACTTTTGTCCGATAGAGCTGCGTTTTACTTGACTGTGATTGCCATTGTGAGCGGCGTGATTACGCTTACGGCTTGGCTCGTCGCAAAAGCAGACCCATCATTCGCGATGGAGCGCGTCATCGCCGTGCTCGTCATTGCCTGCCCGCACGCTCTCGGTTTGGCCATTCCGCTCGTGGCCTCCATTTCCACCACTCTCGCGGCGCGCAACGGGTTTTTGGTGAAGCAGAGAGTGTCGCTCGAGCTTGCGCGCACGATCAAGGTTGTGCTTTTTGACAAAACCGGCACGCTCACCAAAGGCGAGTATGGAGTTGATAAAGTGATACCGGCCGATGGGTATGATGAAGAACGAATTTTGCAATACGCGGCATCGGTGAATAGCCAGTCCGAGCATCCGGCGGCAAAGGCGATTGTGAATGAAGCGAAACAAAAAAATATTGGAATATTAAATATTCAAAATTTCAGAGCGATAAGAGGGAAAGGCGCGGAAGCAAAGGTTGAAGGAAAGAGCGTGATTGTAGGCGGGCGCTCAATTTTGGAAGAAAAAAAGATTGAGCTTAAAGATGATTTTATACAACAAGTTGATCTTTTGGCAGGGCAGGGTAAGACAATAATTTACGCGATTGAAGAAGACAAATTGCTAGGAGCGATCGCGCTGGCGGATGTGATAAGAGAAGAATCGCGCGAGGCTATAAAGGATTTGAAGGATATGGGAATAAAGGTGGCCATGATTACCGGCGACTCGGAGGAGGTGGCCAAGTGGGTGTCAGAGGAGTTGGGGATAGATATGTATTTCGCAAGAGTATTACCTGAACAGAAGTCGACTATAGTTAAAGGTGTCCAAGAAGATGAAATTGGAAATGTCTCCCTGCGGTCGAGAAAAGGGAAATTGGAAATTGGAAATTCCCGCCCAAGGCGGGTGGTTGCCATGGTCGGAGACGGCATTAATGACGCGCCGGCCCTAACGCGGGCGGACGTGGGCATTGCCATTGGCGCGGGAACGAACGTGGCCATTGAATCAGCCGGAATAATTCTCGTTCGCAACGACCCGCGCGATATTCCAAAAATCATCAGGCTCTCACAGGCCAGCTATAGCAAGATGATCCAGAACTTATTCTGGGCAACCGGGTACAATGTGGTTGCCCTTCCCTTGGCCGCCGGAGTACTGGCGTTCAAGGGGATCATCCTCCAACCCGCGCTCGCCGCGCTTTTGATGTCACTATCCACAGTGATCGTGGCGATTAACGCGGTGTTATTGAGGAGGAAAAAATTATAAAATTTATTCTTAACTTTTTATATGAGTACACTCTCATGGGCAGCCATTGTGTTGGGGGGAATTATTTTGGTCAGTATTCGGCAGGTTAACCAATATCAGCGAGGTGTAAAGTTTATGCTGGGGAAATATTTGCGCACGGTGAATCCGGGCTGGAGGTTGGTATTTCCAATTATACAGAGCATGACAAAGGTGGACATTCGAGTGAAAGCGGTTGACGTGCCTCTGCAGGAAGCAATCACCAAGGACAATGTTTCCGCCAAAATTAACGCGGTGATTTATTACAAAGTAAGCGACGCGGCCAAGGCGATTTTGGAGGTGGAAAATTTTTGGTACGCGGTGAGCCAGCTCGCGCAGACTACCATGCGCAACGTGGTGGGCGAATTGGAGCTTGACGAACTTTTGGTCAACCGCGATGCCGCGGCTCAGCGTATTAAGGAAATTGTAGATAAAGCCACCGACCCGTGGGGCATTAAAGTGGAGACCGTGGAGTTGAAAGATATTGTTCTGGCCGATGATATGCAAAGAGTCATCGCGCGTCAGGCCGAGGCTGAGCGAGAGCGCCGCGCGGTGGTTATCAAGGCGAGCGGCGAAGTGGCCGCCGCGGAAAACATTGCTAAGGCAGCCGGGCTCCTATCCGCGCAACCCGGCGCTCTGCATCTTCGTACATTGAGCACCATCAATGATTTAAGTTCCGATGAATCAAACACGGTCATCTTTGCCGTGCCGCTTGAAGTGTTGCGGGCGTTTGAAAGGATCGGAAATAAAGAGTAGCGAAAAATATGAAGAGTGGATGGAAAGTCAGAATCGTACTAGGTTTAGTCTTTATAGCCAACGCATTGGTCGTTCGTCAAATTATCGCCTCTTCGCCAGCCAACGTTCCGGGTGATAATACACCTAAAGCTCCGCGAGTTACCTCAACAAAGTCTGGCACATCATCTTTTACCTTAAGTCCAACCACCGCTCCATCCGGAATGAGAGAGATTGATGAAGAGATAAAGGATACTTATTTGGTTACCCGCGTCATTGATGGCGATACCATTGAGATTCAAGGAGGGGAAAAGGTGCGTTACATCGGTGTTGATACACCCGAGACGAAGCACCCGCGCAAGCCGGTGCAATGTTTTGGGAGACAGGCGGCTGAGAAAAATAAGCAGCTGGTGGAGGGAAAAATGGTCAGGCTGGAAAAAGATGTTTCCGAAGCAGACAGATACGGAAGGTTATTGCGCTATGTTTACGCAGGAGACGTGTTTGTGAATTTGGCAATGGTCAAACAAGGCTACGCGTACGCGGCCACCTTTCCGCCGGACGTGAAATATCAAGAATTGTTTTCGCAGGCGCAGAGAGAAGCGAGGGAAGGGAGGAGAGGGTTGTGGGGAGAGTGTAAATAACTCGATGCGAATCTGCGAATTCATGCGAATATAGCGAATACAATATAAATGGTATTCGCGTATTCTTTCGTAGATTCGTATCATGTTTCAGTCATCTGCAAATCTTTTTTTAACTGTTTCGCCAATTCAGTCGGGGTGGTGAATTTTTTGGGAAGACGGATATAGCGGTCGGTGGTTATGGCTATGTTTTTTCCGTAGATATCTTTATCAAAATTGAGGATATGGACTTCCAAACAATCCTTTTCTGTTAGAGAATTTAATCCATAGTACAGGAGACCTTGGAAGTAATTGTTACCCAATGAAACATGGCAGATGTAAAGCCCTTTTGGCATATTTTTGGCCAGCGCCGGATCAAGGTTGGCGGTACGCATATCAAGTTCTCCTCCGAATTTGTTGCCTTGTTGAACAGTACCTACTATTGTATGAGAACGGTTTAGAGAAGTGGCTTGATAGACTGAGGCAAAAAGCAGCAGAGCGCCGGCAAGCTGGCTCCCGGAGAGTACATTGTTGTTCAGAAAATAATCTAGAAAAATCGCGGATACCGGCCAGGCCAACTCGCAAAGGGTGGCTACCGAAGCCGGTATTTTTTTAAGCCCAAAATAGTAAAGGAACATGGCGACCGCGCCCGATGTTATCACTATGGTCGCGAATACATCCCATTGCGCTCCGCTCACGGACGGAAATTGGCTAAAATATTTAAACGCCGGAATAAGCATAATCAGCGCTGTCAGCCCGAAGCGAAGAGCAGAGAGCAGGCCGTTGCTGATTTTTTTGATTGAATATTTTCCAAATGTTGTTGACGAACCCCATGAAAAAGCGGCGAGCAATGAGAATGTCGCGACCATTGCGGACGTAGTTGTTAGGTTAGCAAGGGTCAGTGGATCTTTGAAAGTGACGAAATACCCTCCCACGACCGCAGTGGCGGCATATAGGTAAAATCTTTTTGGGAATCTTTCTCGTAAGAAAATCGCGGCGAGTATGATGGCAAAAATTGGCTGGAATTTTTGCAAAAGTATCACGACCGAAATATCCTTGAATCCGGTTAGAAAAAAAGCCTTGGTTATGAAAGTTGTGCCAAGCGCTCCGCCAAACAACGCTATCCAAAATATGGCCAGCCAGTCTTTTTTGTTGAGAAATTTAATCTGCGCTCGATGTATGATAAGAAACGGAAGCAACACCAGAAACCCCAGCATGTGTTCAATGAAAACCACCATCACCGATGGCAGAGTGTATAGCTTGGGCCGAAGAAATGTGCCATCCAAGCTCCAGAGGAGCGCGGCGATGATAATGGCTAGTGAGCCGATGAGGATTTTGTTCATAACTCGATGCGAATCTGCGAATAAATGCGAATATAGCGAATACTATTATTGTTAGCGCTTATCTTATCTTATGGTGTCCGATAAGTCAAAGGGTAGCATAGAGCCCCATGGAATGGACAGCCGGGGTAAATTTTGGTAGTATAGAATCCGGATTATAAATTTATCATATATGTCTATTCTCGTCTCCGGCTCCCTGGTCTACGACCATATCATGAATTTTCCGGACTCGTTTAAGAATCATATCATGCCGGATAGGATTCATATTTTGAATGTGTGTTTTGGGGTGGAGAGATTACAGAAAAGTTGGGGAGGGACGGCCGGCAACATTGCTTTAACCATGAAGATGTTGGGGATGGAGCCGTTAGTCGTGTCTTCAGTTGGGAGCGACGGCGCGGAGTACTTGAAGCATTTGGAAAAAAAGAACGTTTCCACCAAATTTATTCACACGGATAAAGAACAGCTGACCGCGTCCGCGTATATTACCACTGACGCGGATGACAATCAGATTACCGCGTTCTACAACGGTCCGCTTTGCGAGGAGCATACTTTGAGCTTGCGCGAGATCAAGGAACCTATCAGCCTGGCGCTTATTTCTCCAACCCAAAAACAGGTGATGATGAAGCACATGAAAGAGTGCGCGGAGCTCCAGATTAAGGCGGTGTTTGACCCGGGCCAGCAGATGACGGCGTTTGATGAGATTGAGCTTAAAAAAATGATCAGCCAGGCGCATTTTGTGATTGGCAATGATTATGAGATTGGTCTTTTGCAAAAGCGCACCGGCTGGGACGCGCGTGAGCTTTTGAAAAATACTAAGGTTTTGATAACCACCCTGGGCGAGCGGGGTTCTGTGATTACCACGGCCGAAGGGGAAGAGATAGAAGTGGATCCATGCGCCCCACAATCATTTGACGATCCGACTGGCGCCGGAGACGCGTATCGGGCCGGATTTTTTGTTGGCTTTGAGCTCGGGTACAACTGGAAGACCTGCGGCCAGATGGGAAGCGTGGCCGCGAGCTATGCCATTGAAACCTTTGGCACCCAAGAGCACGACTTTACTTTGCAACAATTCCGTGACAGATATAGCAAAGCTTATGGAGAGGAGATTGCGTTATTACACGGGCAGAGTAAGTAGTTGAACTCATAGCTAATTTTCGCGATTCTCTCTTTATCACCGCCTCCATAGCTACTGAATTTTTGTCTGCTCAAACTCCCTGCGTCGCCCTCTCGGGGGTTGTAATTCGCAGACAGAAATTCAGTAGCTATTTCGGCTTGATTATATCACACTTAGTCGTAATAAAATCAGTATTTATGGATGCGGGGCGGGAAAACTTGCTATAAGTTTGTTATGAATCTTGGAAAATACAAATATACATTAATATTTATTTCGTCCATCGTCATAGCGATTGTGTTGTTTGTATCAGGTTCGTTTGAGAAGATAATAGATTCTCTTGATGGTTTTGGATATGTAAGCGCGTTTATCGCGGGGTTGGGTTTTTCGGTAAGCTTTAGCACCGCTCCGGCATCGTTATTTTTTGTTAATTTGGGCGAGCACTATAACCCGTTTGCTATAGCCGTAATCGGCGGGTTGGGAGCAATGGTCAGTGATCTTTTGTTGTACAAATTTATCAAGGATGATTTGTTTGATGAAGTTAAAGCAATTTTTTTGGCTTTGCTACCGCCTTTTCACAGAGAGAAACTGGAACAATTTACCAAGCATCGATTTTTTGTCTGGACCGTGCCGCTTCTGGCCAGCATGCTTATTGCCTCGCCCTTGCCGGATGAAATCGGGATCGCTCTGTTTAGCGTAGTAAATTTTAAACCTCGCTATTTGTCGGTAATTACGTTTACCTTGAATACCATTGGTATATTTATATTGGTTATGGTAGGGTACGCGTTGGTTAAGTAATAATTGGAGGTTTAATGACGACGAAACGTGTAAGTCTTATTTAATAAAAGAAGTATGGATTATAAAGTCACAGATATTTCCCTCGCCCCCTGGGGGAGGAAGGAAATTATTTTGGCGGAAAAAGAGATGCCGGGGCTAATGGCGTTGCGAAAAAAATTCAAAGGCAAAAAACCTCTCAAGGGCGCGCGGATTGCCGGGTGCTTGCATATGACTATTCAGACCGCGGTGCTCATTGAAACACTTGTTGAGTTGGGAGCCGAGGTGAGGTGGTCGAGCTGTAACATTTATTCCACCCAAGACCACGCGGCCGCGGCCGTTGCCAAGGTCGGTGTGCCGGTGTTTGCATGGAAAGGGGAAACCGAGGATGAGTATTGGTGGTGTGTGGAAAAAAGTTTGAAATTCAAGAATGATAAAGGTCCTAATTTGCTTTTGGATGACGGCGGTGATTTAACCATCGTTGTTCATGAGAAACACGCGGAAATGCTAAAAGAGATTGCCGGTGTATCCGAGGAGACTACCACCGGAGTTCATCGGCTGTATCAGATGATGGAGAAGGGAACGTTGGGGGTGGCGGCGATTAACGTGAATGACTCTGTTACCAAATCAAAGTTTGATAACAAGTATGGATGCCGCGAAAGTTTGGCTGATGGGATAAAGCGCGCCACTGATATTATGATTGCCGGTAAAAATGTGGTGGTGGCCGGTTATGGGGACGTGGGCAAGGGTTGCGCGCAAAGCATGCGAGGTTTTGGCGCGCGAGTGCTGGTTACGGAGATTGATCCGATTAACGCTTTGCAGGCTGCTATGGAAGGGTATGAGGTGTTGACCATGGAAGAGGCGGCGCCGATTGGAGACATCTTTGTAACTGCTACAGGTTGTTGCGACGTGATCATCGGCAAGCACATGAACGTCATGAAAGACGGCGCGATCGTGTGCAACATCGGACATTTTGACAGCGAGATTGACGTGGCGTGGCTGACGAAGCAGAAAAATATTAAGGAAGAAAACATTAAACCGCAGGTGGATAAGTTTGTCTGGAGCAATGGAAAGTGCTTAATTCTCCTTTCGCGCGGACGTTTGGTGAACCTAGGAAATGCGCATGGCCATCCGAGCTTTGTAATGAGCACTTCATTTACCAATCAAGTCCTGGCTCAACTTTCACTTTGGACGGAAAATAAAAAGTATGCGCGCGGCAAGGTGTACACCTTGTCAAAAGAGCTGGATGAGGAAGTGGCGCGTCTGCATCTGCCAAAGCTGGGTGTTAAACTCACCAAGCTGACCAAGAAACAGGCGGATTATTTGGGGATGCCAGTTGAGGGCCCGTATAAGCCGGAGTGGTATAGGTACTAGATTCCCGCTTTCGCGGGAATGACAGATTGATTGTTCGTACTATGTTTTTGGGTATTGCCGCTATTTATTTTCTTCTTTTCTGCGTTTTTGCCTGGAAGAATTTTAGGTTGGCCGCCTTGTTGTTTATTGTCATGCTTCCTTCTTATTTAATCAGAGGGGAGATAGGGCCATTTCCCACAACATTGTTGGAGCTCTCGTTTGGGGCTCTTTTTTTGGTCTGGCTGATTAAGTACGCTAAAGGCGATGGGGAGGAAATAAAAAAAGTGATGAGAGAACATAAGTTTTTGTTCGGCGCGATCGGGCTATTTATGATCGCGTCAGTTGTCAGTATCTTTGTGAGTGATATGGTGGTGGCATCCTTGGGGCAGTGGCGGGCGTATTTTTTGGAACCAATGGTTTTGTTTTTGATTTTGGTTGGAAGGAGAAAGGAAATCGCGCTAAGACATTTGATTGTGGCGCTTGGAATATCAACATTGAGCGTAAGCGTGTTGGCAATCATTCAACAGTTCACCGGATGGGAAATTGCCACAGCGGAGTGGGCTAACCCGGCTACACGGCGCGTTACATCGTTTTTCAGCTCACCGAACGCGGTGGGGTTGTATCTTGGACCGATAATACCGCTTCTTCTTATTACTGTCATCCCCGCGAAAGCGGGGATCCAGACCGTGCTAACGTCGGGCCGAACGGCGTGGCTTCCCGCTTTCGCGGGAATGACAGCCCTCGCTATAATCTCAATTCTTTTTACTAGATCCGAAGGGGCGTGGGTGGCGTTAGGTGTTGGAGTGGTGTTGTTTGCGTATTTAATTGGATATAAAAAAATGGCAGTCGCGACTGTCATCGCCGGGATCGTCATCGCGTTAGTTGTGCCACAAATTAGAACAGCTCTATTATTTCAGGATAAGGCCGGACAAAATCGTTTAAGGCTCTGGTCATATTCGTGGAATTATCTCACCGAGTCCCCAAAGAATTTTTTTCTTGGCGCCGGCATCCGGCAATTTTTTCGCAAAGTGCAAAAGCCGCGTTATAATCCCAAAGAAATGGAACGGCTGATTTATCCGCACAGCATTTTTTTAAATTTTTGGACCGAAATCGGCTTGTTTGGCGCTCTTTCATTCAGCGCCATTATGGGATACCTTGTTTATTTAGCTAACAAAATAAGAACGCGTGAGCCTGTGCTTGGCGCAGCGTTACTGGCATCACTGGCGGTCATTATTGTTCATGGGCTGGTGGATGTGCCGTATTTTAAGAATGATTTGGCCACGATGTTCTGGATCATAGCCACACTTGTCATCGCGAGTATAAATCATCCGCATAGCGGATACCATAATTTTACATTTTAATTTTTACATTTTTTATGTTTTATTACACCTACTCCTTACTCACATCCCCCGGCGTTATGATGCATGAGTTAAGTCATCTTTTCTTTTGCGTCATGGCGCGCGTAAAAGTGTGGAAGGTGCGTTTATTTAGGTTTGGAAACCCGGCCGGTTACGTGGTGCATGATGAGCCGAAAAGTTTTATTCAAAGTTTTCTCATCACTTTTGGCCCTCTTATTATCAACTCCTCAATCACAATTTTTTTGTTTTCTCAATTTAAGGAGCCGTATTACAACTGGCAGTCGCTTGTTTCGCTCTGGCTTGGGTTTGCCATTGGCATGCATGCCATACCTTCCACGGGGGATGCCAAATCTCTTTTCCAGGCCGCCAACCATCGTTTCTGGCGCAACCCTTTTGTTCTGCTTGGCTATCCGTTTGTGTTAATTTTGTATATTTTAAATCTTTTCAAACGACTGCATATTGATTTTGTATTTGTGGGGTTGTTGTTTTGGTTGGGGAAGGTGTATTTGAAAGGATGAAAAAAGATTAAAAAAGCCCCCGAGTCCGCCGACTGGCGGATGGGGGGCTTTTTTTTGGCCCCACAGGGCAACCAATGTATCTTCATCCCTATAACTAGGTGGATGGCCGCAGGACACGGCTTCCGGACGAACCAGCAAGACGTGCCAATGTAGGCCTTCCTTGATACACAGTTTGACGAATGAGATACACACTAGCCTGCAGGACCTATTCTATTATAGGGACAATGAAAAAAAGTGTCAAACTGTGATAAAGTCAAGGGTAATTATCAGCCAATCTTACGCGCTCCTTCCGTGACCCCAGACGTACCGTCGGTCAACCGGCAACTGCCATTTGACCACTTTTTTCTCCATTAGGAAATTGAGGGCATTGTTGGCTAGTACATAAGTAACAGCAATGCCGGCAGCAAACATTAGCCGCTCCATAGCCACAATCGGAATAAGCGAATCCCAAAGAGACTGCGGCATATTGAAAGCGTAAATCCAAAGCGCGCCGCCAACGGCGTGAGCCGTGAAAGTGGCGCCCAGCGCGCGGGCAATAAGAAATTTTTCACGAAGGAAATGGCAGGCAATGGGGATGAGCCAGTAAAGCGAGAAGTACCATGCGGTGCGGCCGATGGGGTGAATGGCGAAGGCAATTATAGCGGCAACGGGAACCAGTAATGTCCATTTGCTCTTTTTGCCAAAGTACAGCGCGGCAAAGAGCATGGGGAAAAACCGAATGATTGTACCCGCGTCAACCACCTTGGCGCCATGAGTGAGAAAGTTGAAAAATTGAATCAAAAAAACCGCGAGCAGGCCGGGAAGTGTACCTATGAACCCGCTCGCGATCGGACCGATAAAATCAAACAAAGTAAATTTTACCTTTGATCCCACGAGTTGGGTTAGAGGGATTTGCAAAGCAATAAAACCTAGGATGGTAAAGATGATTATAAAGTAAATTTGTTTTTTTGAAATTTTGATGTTAGATAACATAATTGAATTATTAAAATTTAAGGATTCCATCCCCCGGCTACCTCGATATTTGCTCCGTTAATATAGGAGGATTGCGGCGAGAGGAGGAATAATAATGCGTTCAGTATATCATCAAATGAGGAGTACTGTCCAGTGGGCAAATTAGATAGTTTGGCAACGCTCGTTTTAAGTATTCCGGGCGAAATAGCGTTTATTCTTACGCCGTATCGGGCGTAAGCGCTGGCAAAAATCTTGGTGAGCTGGATGACTCCGCTTTTGGCGATGTAGTATGGGGTAGTTAGTTCGCGGATAATCATTCTATCCGCTCCGGCACAGCCAAAGTTGATGATATCACCGTTCTTTTGCTTTTTCATTTTTTTCGCCGCTATCTTTGAACAAAGAAAAGTGGCGTAGAGATTTGTTTCTGTCACATCCCTGAAATCTTCAAAAGAAACTTTTTCAAATGGCTTATAAATAAAATTTCCCACATTGTTTATCAACACATCAATTCGTCCATAGCGGTCCAATACTGATAAGAACATCTGTTCGGTTTGGCCGGGCGAACGCAGATCGGCTTGGAAAATATCGGAAGAAGGGCTGTATTTTTTAAGCGAGCGCAAAAGAGTACCGGCTTCTTTTTGGCTGGTGTTATAGTGAGTGGCCACAACAGCGCCTTGCTTGGCAAGATTAATGCTTAGGTGTCTTCCCAAACCTTTGGCTCCGCCGGTAATAAGAATGATTTTGTTTTTAAGAAATTCCGGTTGGCTTTGCATAATGAGATCGCAGAATGACACAATGTGTCTGTTCTTCATTTATAATGATATCATTTTATCAGAATTTATCAACCATATCAAATACACACATATCTTCTGTTCGCCATCGGTAGCTACCTATTTTTCAGGATTGAGCTGTAGGTTTAAAAATTTTTTTGTTAGTGGCGTTTATACTCAGAAAATGGCTTAAATCATTGACTTTTTGGCAAATTATGGTATAGTATGTTCATCTTGATAAAGAAGCGGGCCGATAGCTCAGCTGGTAGAGCACCGCGTTTGCAACGCGGGGGTCTGGGGTTCGAATCCCCATCGGTCCACAACACTTCTCTTCACATTGCCTTGTATGATAGAACGCATCCACCACCATCCGCTGGAAACTGCGGGTGAAACGGCAGAGCCACGAAACTTATCAGGTTCTTATCATCACGAGCCGCCATCGGCTGATCTTTTTGGCGGCGAAACGGAGCAAGATGAAAGTTCTGATGAAGAAAATTTAAAAGAAACACTGGCTTGGCTCGCCAAACATAAGTTGGTTCGTTATCTTGTAGCCCTTACGGCCGTCAACTACGCGCTCCGAGCTAGTCTGCCGCAACACCACGCCTCGCCAGACGCGCCAGCTACCCAGACGGAACGCGCCAACAATCAGGAAAAGGTGTTATCTTCAATCGGCGAAAGCGAGTACTATCAAAATCCAGCATTTTTTGGATATCATCCAAATGGCGAGTATACCGCCGCTGAAAAAGCGGAGAGAACACGAACTTATGATGATGGTACTACCTTGTTTAGGGACGCGGGCGCGACGTTTTTTCTAACTCGTCCGGGCCACAGTTCCAAAGCGCAAATTATCCGTGATATGATTGGACTGTATGAAAGAGAATATGATTATCTCGAAAGACAGACAAATAAAATCAACTCGTTTAATATTCACGATGGAGAGATAAAACCCGGGATGTATTTGCCCCTTCCCACTCGTGAAGAGGACCGGCAACTATCCGATGAACAATTTCTGATCTTTGCGGAGCGAGCCGTAGCCGAAATTCGTAAACACCCAAAATATGGTCCGTTCATGGAGCGTATTTTGCAAAAAACTTCTGTTGATGATTTGCTCTTAACCCTTTTGGCAGTGGCCAAACAAGAGTGCGGCGGCGCTCCTCTTGGCCAGTTTGAATTTCACCGGCATGAGCCGCGACGCGATGCTTTTTCTTTTTCTTTATTTCACCTTCTCATGTATGAGGCGGAAAGAAAAGACGCCGCGGGGAAAAAGGTGAAAGTTGCCAGCGCCGGTCTAAAAGCGCGGCGAGCGCTGGGTCTTACCGAAGGCCAGCTCTACCATCCGGAGAATGCCGTTATGGCCTTCATGGGATTCATTATTGAGCGAGCGCAGGAATTAAAAATAGAACCAACCACTCTTTTTCCAATAATCGCGCACCATAATCTGTTCGCCAAATTTTATAACGGTAAGGCATGGGAAAATCGCAATCCCGATTATGTATATAATATTCTGCGTTACTATCGCCAAGCCTTGGAGAAAGTTGGAATGCATGCCCATCAAGATACTGCCGCGGCGCTTGAAAAATTGGATAAATTGATTGAGATTGAAAAAAATAAATTGGATAAAAGACTGGCGGAAAAAGAACATCGCCAAAAACAAAAGGCCAAACAGGGAACGCGAAATAAACAATCGGAGACGCAGGCGCAGGCGCGCAATGTTCAGCTAAAGGCCAAACATTCGCCTCCCCAAACCCGTTTTGCGCCAAGCGGCAGAAAGGGTTAACAGTTTAAGAGTCGATCCATATTTTGCCTTTCCCCTTGATAAAATGCCAAAAACAATGTAGTATAATTCAACAAATGCCGGGGTAGCTCAGCGGTAGAGCGAAGGACTGAAAATCCTTGCGTGGCGGGTCCGACTCCCGCCCCCGGCACAAAAATGCCCGCCATTTTGGCGGACATTTAAAACGGGCTGTGGCTCAATTGGCTAGAGCGCCTGCTTTGGGAGCAGGAGGCTGAGAGTTCAAGTCTCTCCAGCCCGACAATTGGAGACATCCAAAATTACTGAAGGAGCGGACATTTGGTTCGACGATACGGTCGGTGGCGATTTTCGCTAAATCGCCAATGATTTTAAAACCCCCCACCCACAACCAAAACACTTTTCTCCCCCCGAGGCGGTGGTTCGTTCCGTATTCAGCGACGAACGACTTGATTTCGTGAAGATTGTTTGAAGTTGTCAATTTCTTGGCTAAATAAGAGTCATTCCAGAATTTTTTTAAAGGTTCAATCCAAAATACACCCTTTCGCCCCAAAGCAGACTTTTTCTGATGAAGGTCTGTTTTTATTTTTATCAATTCTTCTTTCTTTTGAAGGTAGCCCACATTCAATTTACAAGTGCAACCGATGTGGATAAAAATAAGTAACTAATTTCATACGCGTTTTAATTTGTTCATTTCACTCGCAAAGACTTCGTTGGGGGTTTGGTAAGCCAAACATTTCATCG
>Ga0209211_10007323_pt1 | contig 15536 bp, 12 predicted proteins | sample RifGroA2_FD_183992 | JGI IMG/M metagenome (GOLD analysis project Ga0209211, IMG submission 183992) | Groundwater microbial communities from Rifle, Colorado, USA - Groundwater A2 (SPAdes) (version 2) | ecosystem: Environmental > Aquatic > Deep subsurface > Groundwater | place: Rifle, Colorado... | reverse complement strand
CTTTAGCTATAGAGGAGTGGCTGAGTGGTGTGAGCTGGATCTAGCCCAGAAGGTAAAGGCCTTAGGTTATCAACTGATTTTTAGCTCTAAAGTTCGAGTCGATCACTTCGTATCTCAGGGCGGAGTTTATATCCGACGAAACGATGCCAGAGAAAGAATGGAAAATTTCCTAAGATATTATTTCCGATTTATTTATCAACCAAAATGGGGGCATATCTGGAGATTTGGTTTATATTTGTTTTTTCTGAATGGATATTGGGTTTATAAAACTATATCGACAGGGCAAGTTAGTTGGCTCGGGGGAGTGGTGGGTACTTTCAGGATGTTTAGTTTAAGAAAGCTATTTTGGTTAACTTTGCTGTTAACAAACTTTAGAGTGGTAAGGTCGACTTTTAAAAATTGGCAAGAGTTCTATGCTGATTGTTTTGGATTAATCAAAAACAAACAGACGGTATACCATGCAAAGACTGGTACTAGGTATACGATTAGATCGGGCTCAATTGATCTGGGAATATTGGATGAAATATTGATAAGAAAGATTTATTTTCCTCCATTTCTTGATCCAAAATTGTTTAGGGTGGTTTTGGATATTGGGGCTCACGTTGGTGTCTTCGCGTTAAAAATATCTGAGCTGGTTCATGATGATTGCCAAATTTATGCATTGGAACCGGAACAAAATAACTATGCTTTGTTATCAAGAAATATTAAATTGAACAAGAATAGAAACGTTATTGCTTTGAATTACGCAGTTGCTGGTTTGACTGGCAGGAGAAACCTAATAATTTCAGGCGATAACCACGCGGCTCACTCATTTTATTTCGGAAATAATAAACTCTCTAAGCAAATTGTCCGCACGGTAACTTTGGAAAAATTAGTCGAAGACTATAAGTTACCGCATATCGACTTACTTAAGCTTGATTGTGAAGGTGCGGAGTATGAAATTTTGTTGAGTTGTTCCCCGAAAATTATTTCGAAAATTGGCTGTATCGTAATGGAGTATCATCGCCTTGACGAAGACCATGATTATAGACATCTAATTAATTATTTAAAGAATAATGGTTTTAATATACGAATTAAAAAGTTCCCTGATGGTTTAATTTATGCCTATCGTTAATTATCGCTTTTCTGTTGTTATCTCCAACTATAACGACGGACGTTACCTTGAAGATTGCCTTAGATCTTTGTTGAAAAATAAGGCTTTTGCCCAAATAATAGTCGTTGATAATAACTCGACCGACGATAGTGTGGCGATTGTCAAAAACTTGCAAAAAAAGTCTGCCCGGGTAAAACTAATTGCCAACCGACAAAATATCGGACCAGCGGCCGCCAGGAACCGGGCACTTAGACTAGTTAAAGAAGAGTGGTTGATTTTCGCCGATGCGGACACAAAATTGATTGAAGCAGACATCAGAGGATTAAGCACCTGGTTGTCTAAGCAAGACCGGCTCGGAGCGGGGGTTTTTAAGCTACTAAGGTGGAAGGGAAGAATTTTTGATTCGGCTGGAGAAAAAATCAGTCCCTTTGGATTCTTGGCGGAGATGGCTCAAGGGGCCAGAGACGTGGGCCAGTTTGATCACTCCCCTTTTATTTTTTCCGGTAAGGGAGCGGCGATGTTTGCAAGAACCGAGTTGTTTCGGAGACTCGGCGGATTCGACAAAAATTTCTATATGTACTGGGAGGAACCTGACTACTTTTGGCGGGTAATAAATATAGGTTTTCAAAATAAGTTTTGCCCCTTTTTGACTTTCCGCCATGCTTTTGGTTCCTCCGGGAGTAAATCAAGTGAACAGTCGGGCCAAAATACTAGTTTTTTGGGGGGGAGGAATCAACTTTGGACATTACGGAAAAATTCAAAAGGTTCCTTGAAATTAAAATTGTTACTAACGGTGACCGGTGCCTGGCTTTTGATCGGAATTTCCTTTTTGATCAGGGGGAAGCTTCGGATGGTCATCTCAATTATTAAGGCGATTTTTGTGGGACTTTTTGCTAGAGTGAACGAAGGAGTCCCTTCTGATAAGATTGACGCCTACTTGATTGATCAGAGAAGTCTTGGCTGGTATTGGGGGAAATTTACAAATTATCTTTCCGGGAGGCCGTATTGATATGAGAAAAAAGAAGATATTAATTTCGGTGATTATTCCCTGTTTCAACGGGGGCAGCTATATCAGGCCTTGCCTCGATTCGGTATTAAAATATGACTCAAAAGACATTGAGATTATAGTTATCAACGACGCTTCCAGCGATGAATCAGGAAAAATATTGAGTCGATACGATCGATATGACAACGTTTTTGTCATCGAAAACAAGACCAATCTGGGGGCGGCGAGGGCCAGAAACTTGGGGGCAGCGAAGGCCAGAGGGCCTTATTTGGTGTTTCTGGACATTGATACCGGACTTGAAACAGACTTTTTGTCGATAGCGGCCGGCAAATTTGAGTCTAGTCCTAAGATCGGCGCCATGCAGGCCAAACTTGTTTCCAAAGATAGTGAGAAGGTTGAATCGGGAGGTCATTTTCTGTCCCCCTTCGGCTTTCCCTATGAAATAGGCGTTGATGAAAATGAAAAAAATTGGAATGAGGAAAGACTAATTTTCGGGGCGAGGAGCGCGGCCATGGCGATAAGAAAGAGGGTATTTGAAAAGATTGACGGATTTGACGAAAACTACATAATCTACGCTGAGGAAACTGATCTCTGTTGGCGGGTGTGGAAGCTGGGATATCAGATAATATACTGCCCCCGAGCCAGGGTGAGGCACTACCAAAAAAGCAGTTTAAACGCCCGAACGAGGTACAGAATATTTTTTGAAGGGGCTAAAAATAACACCGCCAACATTATTAAAAACGCACCTTTGAAAATGTGGTGGATGTTGCCCTTGCATATTTTGGGGTGGGGGTTCGTTTGCTTGAAACTATGTTTTACCGGTGAGACGAAAATGATTATTTGGATTGTCAGAGGTTTGAAATGGGATTTGGTCCATCTTGACAAGTTGATCGACTATCGAAGACGAATGAAAATAAATGGGGGTAATCATAATGAATATGAGAGGATAATTTTTGGAAATATTGGAACACGGCAGCTAGTTAGTAAGGGATTTAATTGGTTAAAGAATGTCTAATCGAGGCAAAATTTCACTAATAATATGTTCGCGTTTCGGGGGAATCGATTTGGAAGAGTGTCTCGATTCGATTCTCGCGTCAACGTATCGCGATATTGAGGTGATCGTAGTAAATAACAACTTGGGAAATAGAAATTCACGTTTTCTCAAAAACAAATATCTCAAAAATAAATTGATTAAAGTTGTCGATGCTGGAGAAAATCGTTTTTTTACAGGGGGGAATAACCTAGGAGCGACTCTGGCAACCGGCGAGAAATTAATTTTTTTGAATGATGACACTGTCGTCGACACAGGCTTTGTTGAAAACTTGGTTAAGTGTGTCGGAAAAAATAAAAAACGTCTGGTTCAACCAAAAGTTCTGCGATACCACAACAGGAGAACTGTTGATAACGCCGGTGGGTTTTACACCTGGTGGGGAATGGGGGTTGGCCGGGGCCATGGGCAGATTGACTGGGGACAGTTCGATGATCCCACTCCTCTTTCGTACGTGGTGGGAACAGTTTTTATGATTGATGCCTGCTTTTTTTGGAAGATTGGCGGGTTTGATGAATGGTTTAAATATCACTATGAAGATGTGGATTTGTCACTGAGGGCTAGAAAAAATGAGGGGGAGTGTTGGTATTGTCCCAAAGCGATTGTCTACCACAAAGGATCTTTGACGGTAAAAAAACTAAAGACCAGTGATCTAAAACTGAACATACGGAAGAATCGTCTAATGACGATACTAAAAAACTTCAATGGAGTTGAAAAATTGTTTCGCCTGGCACTATGCTTATTTCATTCAGTCGGGGGGGTAAGACCGGTGTTTGATAAGTGGGTTCAAGACTCGGTTGATAAGTGGCGACTGCAGGAAGTATCGAAGGTCATTGGATCTGAAAATAAAAAGCTCTTGGATGTGGGTTGTGGAGATGGAAATTTCGTTTTGATGGCACGAAAAAATGGTTTTGACGCCTGGGGGATTGATAAAAAACCTAGAATATCAAACAAATATATTTCAGTTGGGGCAATTGAGATTTTCAAGCCTAGTAATAAATACGACTTGATCACCGCCTTTCATGTCCTCGAGCACTTAAAGAATCCGCTACTGTCGCTATCTAAACTGTCCGGTAGTCTAAAAAACGACGGGTGTCTGGTGTTTGAAGTACCGCTGGTTGGAAATTGGAGTGAAAGGTTTTTGGGGAAAGAATATTTCGCCTATTTTGATAAGACGCATATAAATTTGTGGCAGAAACAAGAATGGCTGGTGTTAATCAGGAAGGCCGGACTGACGCCGATAAGGCAGGGAGTGACAAGTTATGAGTTTCCCTTGAGTATCATTAGTGGCGGTTTTCGGCTGGGTATATTGCATGGCATTGTTGGGCTAGTTCTCTTTGTACCGTTCAAGGCGTTGACTTGGATGGGTTTTAATGAGGAAATTATTAGGATATATTGTATTAAGACACCCAAAAAATGAGTAGAAAACAGAGACTAAAGAAAAATGAGCTAAAGATCGAAGGACCTAGATCCAAAGAACGACGGATTGAAGTTAGGTGGTGGGTATTTTTCTTAATAACGATGACGGTTTTGTTGGTATATATCAATTCCCTTAATAATGCCTTCGTCTCCGATGACCTTCCCGGAATTTTGAGAAATCCACTTAAAATGAAGCTGTTTGCCAACCTAGCTGGTAACCCCTTTGGCTTCGCTTACATAATTGTCCGGTATTTTACGGCGCTTATAGCTCACGACAATCCCCTCCCCTATAGACTGGTCAATGTCCTTTTCCATTCCGGTTCGGCAAACTTAATTTATCTCATTCTGCTGGGGTCGATTGGATTTGGACCGGCCGTGGCGGCAGCTCTTATCTTTGCGGTACACCCATTATTAAGCGAAGGGGTAGTTTGGATATCGGCAGCACCATATTCGGCGGGGACTTTTTTTGGACTATTGGCGGTTTTTTTCTACCTAAAGAGTTCGTCGGTAAAAACAGATTGGAAGGGATGGTTGGCATATCTTTGCTCATTAAGTTTTGCTCAAATTACGATCAGCATCGCGCCAATCCTAACTGTCTATGAAATACTGCAAGGAACATTTCGAAAAAATTGGAAGAGGTTGGTGGTTTTTTATTCTATGGCAATCGGATTTATCTTGATTAATCTAACTGGATTAAATACTAGAATTACCACCTTTGTTGAAACCAAGGGGAGTTCCCTGAGCCGGCCCAGCCCACTGCTCCAAGCCCCCGTCGCCATCTCCAATTATCTTTCCTTGCTCCTTTGGCCTGACAAACTGACCCTGTATCACTCGGAAATGAGTTTCACGGTAACCCAGATTGTCTGGTACTTCGTGATATCACTTCTATTAGTGTCTTTGGCGGTCTGGGGATGGTTTCGTGACAAGAGAGTAACATTTTGGATTATGTGGTTTTTTTTGGGAATATCCATCACCCTGACCCCTTGGGGAGTGACTTGGATCGTGGCAGAAAGATATACCTACTTTGGATTGATAGGACTGATCGTAGCTAGTATCTTAATATACGAGAGGTTGATCGGAAGAAGGGTTCCGAAAGGAGTCAGCGTCACAATCTTGGTAATTTTGTTGCTGGCGCTGGGAACAAGAACAATCGTGAGGAACCGAGATTGGAAAAGTGAAGATTCTCTTTGGCTATCGATGGAGAAGATATCTCCGTCAAGTGATCAAAATCACAACAACTTGGGCGATCTGTATTCAAGACGAAAAGAATGGGATAAGGCCATAGAGGAGTTTAAAATTGCAGTTACGATTAATCCCAGATATTCTTATGCTTTCCACAATCTCGGGAATGCCTACCTTTATTCGGATAGATTGGACGAAGCGGCCAAATACTATAACAAGGCGCTGGAAATTAATCCAATGATTTGGCAGACATATCTACAGTTGGCGGTTATTTCGGTCAAAAAAAATGATTTAAAAAGTGCGGAGGAGATAGTCTTGAAGGGAATAAAAATTAATCCCACTACCGAGTCTTGGAGGATCCTGGGGGTAATTTACGTGACCGGGAATAACAAAGAAAAGGCAATTGAAGCATTCAGAGAAGCGCTCAAGCTGGATCCTACCAATATGACAGCCAGACAAATGTTAGACGCCACTTATTGAGGTGTACTTTAGTTTCAGATCGGGGTCGTCGGCCCAGAGATCATGGTGGGCATCGTCGTAGTAGTGAAGGATATGGGTGCGATAGAAAATGGCCAGATAGTCAGTGGCAAAGTTTGTGACAGCACGGTAAGTGACGTTGCTGGCGGAATTAAACTGAAGTTCGATTGGTGACTCATAAATTCGCTTAAAACCAAGCCTGTGGGCGGCGGCGAGCATTTCCAAATCAAAAGCCCAACGCTTTACCAAGAGCCGGGGCAGAACCTTCTCCAGTACCTCGCGGCGAAAGATCTTAAGACCGGTCTGGGTATCGGAAACATCGAAACCAAACATAAAACGAGTCGCCCGTTGGACGATAAAGCTGAGAACCTTCCGTTGGAAAGGATAATCGACTCGGCTGGCACGGTGCCTTTTGCTACCGACAATGATGTCCGCTTTGTACCACTTTAGGTGTTCTAGGGCCAGACCAATTCCAGAAGCATTCAAATCATTCCCCGCATCAATAAAAGCAATGATCCCTCCTCTGGCCCGCGCCATCCCAAAACGAACGGCGTAACCCTTACCTCGGTTCTCCAGGTAAGGAAAAACTTTCAGCCGTGGTCCTCGGATTGACTTGGCTAACTCGGTCGTTTTATCCTCCCCGTTTTTTATCCCGTCGACGACGCAGATAATCTCAAAGGGCCGGTTTAGCTCATCGAGATACCTCTGAATGGACAAAAGATCCCGATCGATAGATGGACAGTTGTAGGCCGGGACGATCACCGAAAGCAGGTTAGGATCGGAGTGTGATGGCTCGGAAACGATGTTTTTTTTCATTGTATCCCTGATTATAGCTTTGTTTTCAAAACCCGCCAAAGAAGCGTAGCCAGCAAGAAAAATTCTACCAGCACATTTGACCAAACGATTTGGTTGAGGTCTTGATGAAAGATTGTTATCAGCACCGGTTGAACAATAGAGGCAGCAAGAAGATATACATTGATTTGTTGTTTGCCTATCGCCATAAAATAATTGATAAGAAAAAGATTGATCGAGAAAAGTAACATACTGAAAGCAAAAATAGGCAGGTAACGGGCCGCCTCTAGATAATTTGCCCCGGATACGAAAGAGATGATGAAATTGGGAAATGAAACAAAAATACCGGTGGCTAATAGGCCGAGAATGAGAATTACTCCACCGAGCTTTAGAAAAACTGATTTTGACGTACCTGAAAGAGAGTGGCGGTGGGAAGCGATGGGTAAAACCAAGGCAATTAGTGGGCCAAGCCCAAAATAAATGGTTCGACCGATAACAGCCAAAGATGAATAAATTCCGGATAAATGTTCGGTTAGGAAATAGCGGGCCAGAAGAACGTCGGTAGAGAGCAGGGAGATAGAACCAACGGCATAGATTAAGCTGTAACCGGTAAAGCTTCTTAAAGAAAAACTTCGTTTGCTCGAGAGGACTGGGGGCAAAACTTTTTTCTTTATGACCTGAAAGCTGATGATGACGCCGATAATTCCGGCAACAATTTGGGCAAGGACGGCTCCGGTCGCTGAGAGACCTAGGATAATAAATACATAGGCGAGGCCCAAAGTGGAAATAATTTCGATGAAACCGATGACGATTTGGGCAACTAAGTGCTGGAAGGCAAGCAGATAGCTCCTGACGACGGTGCTGATGATACTGATAAATAAGGAGGCGCCCAAAATAATAAAGGCGGTGGGGTGGGCTTTTAGTATGACCGAGAGATTAGCGGCAAAAATAATCAAGATAACTCCGAGAAATATACTTAGAGGGGTGAGTTTCCTGATTAGATAATAAAAGAATTCATTAATCGAACGATGATCGTTCTTCCCTCGAAAATCCGAGACAAACTTCGTGACGACACTACTGACAGTCGTGTTGGGAATACTCAAAATATATAATAGTGATAAGTAGGCCAAAAACTCGCCATATTCGGAGGGAAGAAGCAGTCTCAAGAGGAGAATATGAAAAAAATACCGCCCGCCACTGACAGCAAAATTTCCGAAGTAATAAAAGGCGGTGGATTTGGCCGTAGGGGTAAAGAGGGACATTGTTTTGATTTTATACCATGGGATTATAATAAGGGGATAGTGAAAATATTTGTTTTTATATCAATATTGGTATTGGCGACGATAGTCAGATTTGTATACCTAGACAAGGCTCCGGCGGGGCTTTTTTATGACGAAATTGATCTCGGCTATCAGGTGAGAAGTTTGCTCACGACGGGAAGGGATTATCGAGGAGAAAACAGCCCGCTCTTTTTTCGCTCGTTTAATACCGACAAGACTCCCTTGCCGATTTTGTTTTCGGCCGTTACTTCATCTTTTTTTGGTTCTCGCGAATACCAAGTTCGTTCCGGTGCGGCGATCGCAGGAATTATCTCTGTGTTTTTGGCGATGGTATTGGCGTACCAACTCACCCGGATGAGGTTTGTTTCCGCGGTTGTTGGTTTAGTTTTCGCCTTTTCTCCTTGGCAAATTCAATTTAGCCGGATCGCCTTCGAGACGATTTTTATGCTGATGACATTTTTGGCGACCATTGTCACCTTTTGGTATTGGAGAGAAAGTAAAAGGACTTGGGTATTTCTTTTGTCCGGAATTCTTTTGGGTTTGAATGTTTATACTTACCGCCCGATGAGCCTGTTTGCTCCCCTAATGACGCTGTCAATTTTCGTCATCTATTTTCGGGAAATTTGGGCAAAGGGAATAATTCTTGTGGCGATTTGGTCAGTGTTAATTGCGGGGACGATGTTCCCCTTCCTCTACGCCACCACCCTAGTTTCCACTGACCAACCAAGAATAAACCAAATTTCAATATATTCAAACAAACGAATCCCCATTATGGTCCTGAGAAACCGCGAGATCGATTCAAATGATTTTGCTAATCCGCAGATCGGGAAAAGTGCCGTCAGGTCATCATTCTTTTTTCACAATAAAGGGCTGAGTTATCTAGTTGATTTTTCCAGAAATTATGTCAAAAGTTTTTCTTTTGATTTTCTACTTGTAAATGGCGATCCCAATGGACGACATTCTCCGGATAAAACCGGTGAGTTAGTTTTTTTGGATGTCGTCGGCCTAATCGCCGGACTAGTCGTCTTTGAAAAAAGGATAAAGGAGAAAAATTATCAGTTTTTGCTGGCATTACTACTCCTTTCTCCGATTCCAGCCGCTCTGACCGTCGATGGCGCCGACCACGCCTCGCGCCTGATGATTATGTCCGGCCCCCTGCTTGTCATCATTGGTTTGGGCTATGCGTCCTTGTGGCAATGGTTTTCAAAAAACAATAAATACATCATTTGGGGGATAGGATTGATAGCCGTTTGGGTGATTGGGGTCGTTTTTTATCTCCACCGATATTTCATCCACTACCCGATCGAGAGTTCACGACAGTTCGGCTATGGCTACAAACAGGCGATTGAGAAGATAAACCAGCAGAAGAACCAGTATCAAAAAATTAGACTGACGACCGCCAACGACCCACCAATGCTGTATTACCTCTACTGGTCGGATGTTCACCCGAATGAAATAATAAACCTAACCTTGGACAAAATAAAGCCATTTTCTATTGAAGAACGGCTCTGTCTCGGTAAAGAGATTGAGAAATTAGATCCAAAGTCTCTGTATCTGGTCTCCTTTAGCGATTTGCCGCTGGACTTTCGCTACCCAGACCGAGATAAGGTTCCTGTCGGAATCAAGCTTTTGGATCTTGTCAAGTATCCTGATAACGAAGTGGCGTATTATCTGATTACCAGAGACATGGACGACGCGGGAGACAAAGTCCCACCTGACAAAACAAACTCGTGTAAATAAAACGGGTTAATCAACATAAGACCGCCACATTTGCCCCCAACGCGTGCGCATCATCGTCTCCGCCCGCTGCTTCGCCATGAGATACCACCAGATTTCGTTATAAATTTTGGCCGAAAGCAGGAAGATGTGAATCATGGGTGTTTTGAAAAGGAACCACTCCACCCATTTGCCCGAGTGACGGAGAGCCATCTCAAAAAGAAAGACTGCCTGTTTTTTTTGATCCGGTTTCACAAAGTCGATGACCGGTGGTTTATCGCCGATAATTTTGTAATTTCTGGTGCCCACCTTAGCGGCTTCACATTTTGTGATTACTTCAATGTTTTTTGGATCGTAGCCCATAATCGTCGCTCCGACGGCGTCCATGGCCACCAAATCCGAACCTGCCAGAACGTAGCCTACTTCTATCGGGGTGCCGGTTTTCGGCCCATTGCCCTCCATGGCGACGAGCACGTCGCCGACAGCAAATCTAACCTTGCCCTTGAAGTATCTGTTGACATCGGCTAAAGCATCGGCGAGAACGGTGTGAAGGTTGTGACGCATATCGTGGATACAGCCCCACTGGTTTTTCAGGGCGAAGGTCATCTGAGAAAGACAGTGGGTCTTCAAAATAGGCAGGGTGACGATACAATCGGCATTCAAGAGAACCTCGCTGATTTTTAAATGATTTAGGACCCGGCCCGCTAGATGAACTGTTTTAAATTTGGTCCTAGTTAGACCAATCAATTCGACACCATATTTTTTGGCCAGACGATCAATACCAAGAACCCTAAAGGAGACGTCGGTTCTCATCATGGCGGCAGTATCGGTATCGGCGATGATCAGCCGTTTGGGTTTTACCTGCTCTTGGATTAGACGGATGACCGCCTCAACAATCATTGGCGAGGTAGTAACACAGGGATAAATCTTGTCCCAAACAGCATTCATTTTCAAAACAATAGTGTCGCCGTAAATGTACTTTTTCCAGTCAGCCAAATCCATCGCCTTTTCGACGGCGGCAAAAACGACCTCTTTGGTGTTTCCGGGAGCAACGGCGACGGAGGCGACTGGGCTCCCCTTAGCGATTTTTTTGATAGGCATAAAGACCGCGATTGGCATTTAATCTAATGGTAAATAACTCGTTTAGGGACCGGAAAATGTCCTGGGGGAATTTTACTCTGGTTCTTCGGTCATCCTTCCAGGCGACCGGTATCTCCTTGATTGAATAACCCAAGCGTTGACAAAGAAATAAAATCTCGGCATCGAATCCCCAACGACAGACCAATGACAGGCCAAAGACCGCCCGGGCAGACTCAGCCGAAAAGCATTTGAAGCCACAGGTAAAATCTGAAACCGGAACACCGAGAAACACCCGGGAAAGAAAAGTAAAACCTTTGCCCAAATTTTCCCGGAACCAAGGTTGATGGATCGAAACTTGTGCCCCTTTGGCTTTTCTGGTGCCGATTAGACAATCGTACTTGCCAAAAAGAGGGATGAACTCCCCAAAGGTTTCTATCGGGGTGGCTAGATCGACGTCCATAAAAAGGCGGTGTTCCCCGGAAGCAGACAGCATCCCCTGTTTGATGGCGTAACCCTTCCCTCGGTTGACCGGATAAGAAATGGTCTTGATCTTTTTGTTTTTTAATTGGTCGATATATTCCCCGGTTTCGTCAGTACTGCCGTCATTGACGAGGATCAACTCCCAACTAATTTTTTTCCTTGACAGGTAACTGATCACTGTCTTAATGTTTTTAAGCCTTTTTTCCTCGTTGAATAAGGGAATAACGACTGACAAGAAGGGACTGGGTAGTGGCATAATAAGATTTTAAAACCTAACCGATAAAATAACCACGGGTAAATAGAGCGATGGCAACAACCGCGAAGATTACGTTCGCCGCAATATAAAATCTTTTGACAAGAGGATCTTGGCCTTTGTACCAGAGGGCGATGAGAACGAAGGCGGGAAAGACGGTCAGGATATAGCGAGGCTGGGAGGCAAATGTGCCGGTGAGAGTGGGAATAAGATACGAGAGAAGTGTGTAAATGGCGTATGAAAGCCGCATCTTCTTGAAGGCAAAAAAGGTCAGAACCAGAAACATGGTCCCAACCATGAATTCCAAAAGTATGACTACAAAAGTAACATCGGTGTGACCACCAAAGACAAGCATCTTCGCATAACGATAGAAGACTTGATGGAGCAAAATCAGCTTACTGATAACTAGATTTGGCCCAAAGTCGGGAGAAACCTTAAGAAAATAAAGGGCATCCCCGGTCTTAGTGAGAAGAAATTTCATATATGAAAGAAGCCCGAGGGGTGGAAGAATAAGCCAGACCCGAGAAGACTTGAACTTATGTTCCTGCCAAATCTCCCAAATCAGTGCCGGCCAAACGAAAATACCGGCCACTCTGGTAGCAGAAGCGAGTAACCCCATCAGACAAGCCAGGAAAAAAAACTTCTTTCTGACGAAATAGAATGAGAGAATGACCAAAAGAAGAAAAAAAGACTCGGTATAAACCGAGCCAAAAAAGAAGGAGGTCGGGAAAATCATCAACATAATCAGAGAAAGTTTCGCGATCTCTTCCTTGTTATCAAGTTTTATCAGTTTATAGAGAAAGTAGAGAGCGATAACCAAACTAAGGTGAGAAATGATTAGTCCAGAAGCGAGATAATTGTGGGTTAATTGAGTTAGCTGGTTTATCAACCAAGGATAAAGGGGAAAGAAAATATAAGTTGCCGGTTTTAAAGTATTTCCATATCCCAGCCGAGCAAGATCGAGAAAATCCATCCCCGCGAAATTCGTCCAGATATTCGCTAGGTAGCCGAAATCTAGTTTTGCGCTAGCCAATGCCGCCACCGCAATCGTCGCCAGACGCCAACCAAAAAGATATTTAACGATTTGTTTCAAGGTCATCTGTTTAGAATTGATGAATATACCGCGTATGTTTCTCTTGCGGTTTTCTCCCAAGAGAATTCAGTGGCCTTTTCCTGTCCCGACTTGATTAAATTATCACGATCTTTCTTTTTTAATATGAGTGCTTTTTGGAGGGCGGTTTCGATATCAGCTTGGTTTCTGGGATCGAAAGAAATAGCCCCCGGAGGATAAATTTCGGGAAGACTGCCGGAATTACTACTAACAACGGGACAGCCCGCGGTCATCGCCTCAAGAACCGGAAGTCCAAAGCCTTCATAAAAGGATGGTTGGCAATAGAGATTTGCCAGTCGATAAATGACGTTGAGGTCTTCGTTGCCAACGAAACCAAGAACATGAATTTGAGAGTTATTTTTGATTATTTCCATCAGTTTAGTGAATTCATAAACCTCGGGATGGATAGATTGAAGACCGAGAATTTTTTTGATCGAGAAGGTTTCGACCGGGTATTTTACAAATTCAGAGCCGACAAAAACAAGATGGACATTTAGTTTAATGGCCGCTTTGGCAAGTCTAACCAGATTCTTGTTGGCATTGATGCCGCCAACATAGAGGATAAATTTTTTCGGGAGATGATATTTTTCTCTAACCTCGATAAGAGTTTTGTCAGTTGGGGTTTTGGAATATGCGTTATCAACGGCCAGGTAAGTAACAAAAACTTTTTCCGGTTTAATCTTTAGTATGTCGACGATGTCTTTTTTTGAATTGTTTGAATCAGTGATGATGGCCGAGACATTTTTCAGGGCCATTTTTTGTCTGTCAAAATTTAATTTTGCCCTTAAACCCATGGGGTAATATTCGGGAAGAACCAGTGGCGTTAGGTCGTGAATGGTGACGACTGTTGGAACGTCGGAAGAATTTGGTAAAGTGTGGTAGAAAAGATCGAAAAAAGTGTAGTGAACTAAATCGGAGTTCTCGACGACAACTTCGACACCATCAAGCTCTCCTAAAGCCGAAACTAAGTTATTTCGATAAAAACCGACTCCCCGGCCGGCTGAATCTTCCCCGCCTTCGATCTTGACCTTAATTTTTATCATTTTTGTAGAGTTCCCATAATTTCATATAGGAAAAGGCGTGGTGAAAACCCGAATAAAGAGAAAAAACAAAACCGGGAAAGCCGTCTAAGAAACCACGGTAGCGAAAATAGAGCGAAAGAAAAGTAACGAGTGGTTTGAAAAAAAGATAATTAAGAGTATTTTTGAGCGTAATTTTCAGGCCAATTTTTTTTAATTTTCCGGCGGTCAGAGAGGAATAGCGGTTTTCGCGGGAGAGATAACGGCCAAAGTCCGGGGTGGCGTAGTGATCAAGTTCGCCGCGTAGCCAGCCGGTTGTCCCGTCAACCTCCATTTGTTCGTGAACGTCTTTGGCTGGCAAACTAGCTTTGCCATTTTGAAAAAGCCTGATCACTGGGTCGGGGTACTGGCCGGCATGCGAAAGATAACGGCCTAGAAAAAAATTTCGGCGGGGTAAATAATAAGCAGTCGCCGGTGCCGCTAAGACTTTCGGTTTTTTACCAAAAAGCCTTTTGATGGGCGAAGCCCAAGAATCGTAGCCAAATGATTTACCTGCCAACAAGTCCTTGATCTCCTTTTTTAGTTCACTGGTAACTATTTCGTCGGAATCGAGCTGGAGCACCCAATCACCAGTAGCTCTCTCATTGACCTTTTTCTTGTTGATGTGAAAATTGTCATGGTGAGGCACAAGAAACACTTTCGAGGTAAACATTTTTGCAACCTTCAAGGACTTATCTGTCGTTCGGTCATCCACAGCAACGATAATCTCATCGGCGATTGACTTGACCGAGTCAAGACACTTCTGGATATTGACTTCGTCATTGATGACCAAGAGGGTGACGGATAGCTTCATCGTAAGCTATATTATGGCACAGGATTCGTTTTTATGAAGCGCCAGAGGATTTTGCCACCGGGATCGACTATAGTATGAACGACTTTTGATTCATCAACCGGTTCATCGGCGGAAATAATCAAAGTGTTGGCTAAATTTTTGTCCGACTCGTAATTAATTTGCCTGAATTCCATTTTTTCAAGATTCCTCACAGTGGAGAAGCCAAATTTGTCCCTAGGGGTGAGGATGGCTTTTTGGAGATCTCCAGGAGAAAGTTTCATAAAGAAGGCCATAAGGATGTAGGGTTGGTCATAACGGTCGCTGATGACGATACGGCCATACCTGTCCTCGTTGGCGGAAACATATGAGGCGATCTGGTCGAAGCCGTATTGCCAAGCGTAAGACAATTCTTTGGGATAATGAACATAATAGAGATGCAGGTATCTGGCCGTTTCATAAGTGGCGAGAATTGCTAATGTCGAACAACTAATGACTAATAAAGCCCGAATGCCCAATGACTTAATGAATAAAATGAATTCGAAGAGGCCAACGGCGGTGATAATGGCCAGAGGATAGACCATGTTTTGAGCCCTGAGGGCATGGGGAGACTGGAAGGTGAGCGCGGCGGCAATGGGGGAGATAAACAACCAGGCCAAGATAAGTCTTGAACCCTGGTTATTCCTTCGGATTAGGAAGTAAATCCCCAAGAGCAAGAATGGGGTGGTCCAAAGATAAGCTTGGCCCATTC
>Ga0209211_10007318_pt1 | contig 15544 bp, 16 predicted proteins | sample RifGroA2_FD_183992 | JGI IMG/M metagenome (GOLD analysis project Ga0209211, IMG submission 183992) | Groundwater microbial communities from Rifle, Colorado, USA - Groundwater A2 (SPAdes) (version 2) | ecosystem: Environmental > Aquatic > Deep subsurface > Groundwater | place: Rifle, Colorado... | reverse complement strand
TGGGGGAGAAATTCCCCGAAAATGCCCCGATTGAGGGGGGGATGAAAACAGAATGCGGGCAATGTTGCCCTATAAATCCAGATACGTAAGACCAGACTCTGAAAATTGGGACTTGTTCAGCGTATCCTTTAGTGTATCAATAACATCGTTGTGCAGAATTTCATTAATTTCCCTGATTAGTCCAGCAGCTTCGGCAGTTCCGTCTTTGTCGCGTGTACTCAAATAGTCTTGAAGCTCTTTGTTCGAAAATTCTGGCCTAGCATTACTAATAATGCTCATCATACCGAAGCAATTTTTTTGGACACCGGCAAGGGCTTGGCGTGAGCGGAAATTCTGGATTTCTCCTTGGTCTGCATTCTTAAAGAATTCAACCAAGGGGGCTACATAAGGTGTAAGCTTTCCCACAATTTCATCTGCTTCCATCGAAACTGCTTCGATATGGTTATGTGCTTCAATAAAATTGATTAGCTCCTTTAAGAGGCGAAGCAATGCACGCAGTCCATTATTCGTGCAAAGGAATCCCCCTTTGGCATCACCCAATTGCCAGTTGCCTAGAGCCCCTTTTGCAAACATATCAAAATAACCAGCGATAACATCCGCTGCTTTTTCTGTTGTGAGTTCCATGTCACCTGACGGGTCGCTAAGTGGGCCAAATTGAACCATAGGCGAATTCTGCAGGCTCTTGGTGATGCTACCTAGGAAACGATTTTCCTCAATACCATCGGCAAGCGATGTAAGCGTCAGACAGCGATTGTTATCCTTGTCCTTAGAAACTGTTAGCACTCTGTCTTTGATTGGTGAGCTTGGCAGCTCGTCAAGCCGAAGCGCAATTCTAGGATACTGCGCTTCAAGACGCTCCACTGGGTCGTCTGAGCCATAGTTAAGATTTGCGTAAATCTCGTTCAGAAGACTTCGAGGTACTTTTACTTGCTCATGATTAATATCAACAAACAATTTCATCTCATCGGCAGTTGGTAAATTCACATAGGCCAGCACGGGAACAACGTGATTTTTTCCACGCTCAGAAAATGCAAACCCATAGAGCCGGTGTTGCCCGTCAATTATCCAAGCAGCTCCATATTGGCCGGGAAGTTTTAGTGTGCCGAAGGTGCTATTTTCGAAAGTATCTGTCTTGTTAAATTGTAGATGACCTTTGGTTTTAAAGTTAATCACAATGTTGGTAGGGAATTGTCCACCATCGTCAATATAAGCAGCAATGTTTTTGAGGCGCGACGGCTTCACCATTCGTTGGTAGGTCTCAAGGTCGTTGGTAGAAGTTGCTTTGTGACTAATGTAAGCAATTTTAAGCAGGTCGAAAGGTGAGATCAGGAAGTTGTAGAAGGTGGTCTTCCCCATACGGCCTTTAGTTGCTGGAATATCAACGCTTAGACCCGGAACTCCCTCACCTTTTAGGTAGCGCGCCAAAAATTGGTAGCGGGCAGCCTCCTTGAGGTAATCAGTTAACTTGGAGTAGTAGGCAATGTCTTGCTCAGTAATAACAGCAATATTTGCTTCTGCGGCGCGTTCTTTGTCAGCCTTCCGCCAATCGACATTCCTTGTAGCAATAGCCCACTTCACCTTAAGTTTCGGCTCCCTTCCATAGTGAGAATGGATAGCCTTGATGACGTCATCACGGATACCATTTATTTTATCGATTAGCCCCTTAATGGATTTGGATTTTTGCTCTTGTGAATGCGTACATTCGACAATAAAAACAGTCTCATCGTCCTTGGCAAAGATGTCGATCTGCCGTGCTGGTGAATTCTGCCCAAGCTTAATTGTAAAATTTCGATTAGCGTTGAGTTCTTTGAACCCGAGCTTATATAGCAAGCACCATACATCATCTTCCAACTGCCGATCATAGGGTTTTGCTTTGGACACGCGAACCGAACTTTTATTCTTCTTAACCACAACCCAGCCGTCTTGTTCTTCACCCTGCACCTTGGTGGCAAGAGCATCATCTTTGGCAGCGGCAACTGTTTTTTCATCGACACTTTTTGATCGAGCTACATTGATTTTTTTTGCTTCTTCGCCAGATACTAATCCGTCATTAAAACTTGCCATTACTTCCCCTTTATACACAGTCACCAACTAATAATATTGTACGCGCCATTCGCCCCACATAGAATTTAAGGGATATGCATCGCTACCGTTTTACATCAAACAGAGCAATCCCACGACCCATAAAATCACCTCCTCATTGCCCAAACATTATTCAGCGTCGGATTGCGAACTCGCTGCCGCTGGGGATTATCCTGTTCCCAGCCATCGATGCTTGCGCGGATGTCGGCAGTGATGTTTCCGGCGAGGTAATAGCTGTGCTCTACGAGTCCGTCCACGACGGGCGTGCAGTCGATTTGATGAACTTTGTTATGTAGCAGTGCCGGGTGCGCGGCTCCGGTGTGCCCCAGCCTTTCCGGGTTGCCCTTTGTAAAATCCGATACCCACATCGCCTTGTCTTCGCGGTTGTGGTAGATCGAGACATGGCGCGCGATTTGGGCGATTCTTTCCAACGGTTGCCCGGATTCCAGCGCGGTGTCATCGACATCCGGCGCGCACAGGAATACATGCTCGAAGATGCGCGGCAGGGTGTTTCCGGGAGTGTGGTCGAAGGTGCGTGCGAGAGCGCTCTGCAACAGGAAGTTGCCCATGGAGTGGCAGAGCAAATGAATGTCCTGGCCGCACAATTCGCTGCCCCCTCTTTTTGCGCGGTCGCGCAAGTCGGCCAGAAAATCGCGCGCTTTCAGGAATGCGCGCCCCACTGCTGCACCGGAGCCGGTTGCTTCGGATCGGTCTGATTTGTACGATGCCCATGGTAATGCCATGCCGTCGGATGGCCAGGTAAATAATATGACGGCTATATTTTGCGCGTGGTCTTTGGTGGGGGCGTTTTGCAGCATGATTTGCAGCGCCAATGCCGATCCCACGGCCTCATACCACGATACGTTAAAGCCGTGTATGTACAGGAGTACGTCGCTGCTATTTTCCATAGCGGTCTGTACATCCGAGAACATGGCTCGCGAGCCGAATTTGGCTTTCTTTTGTGCGGTGTCGGCTATGTGGTCGCCGATGGTTTCTTCGTAGGCGGTAATTTTTGCATTTTTGGCACGCTCTGCTAAATGTGTTCCGAGGCTTTCCCCGTCGCCAACCCCGCAGTCTTCAATTTTGGCTTTCAGGTGCTTTTTAACGGTTTTTTCATCCGCGGTTACGGTCACTACGCCGAAGCGAAGATTCTCCATCCCATCGTTGCTGAATTTTGTGCCATATGAATCCGGATGCCAGCGGTCTTTGCCGACGTGGTTGCGGTTGGTGGCAAAGTAGAGTGTGTGTTCGGTCAAGTGATTCCCCCTTTGAACAAGATGCCGGCGCTGCTTCCCGTTTCCCTGAAGGAACTACTAGCCATTCCACTAAGCAATCTAAAAACGATTGCCAAGTGGCTGGTTATCTCCTCAATCCTCTCCCGCAAGCGGTAGAGGATGTAAACGATCGCTACGCGACTTATCGCGATAACGTGGGAATCTTCTTTGCGCCAGCTCCTATTTCTGGGGGTTCCGCCGGTTGCCCCGTACCGTGCGTGCGGTATGGTGTGCATTGCGGCGGATTTGCAAGAGAGGCGAACTGTAATAGTTATGCCGGGATATTGTCAATGATGCCGGGAGGGGGGTGGCGATGAGGGCGTATGCCATACGCCCCTACGGGATGCAAATGCCATACGCCCTTACTTCAATCGGTGAAGCCTCTATACCCACTATACCCACGGGTTGATGACTTCCAATCCGGGGTAGTCGAAATCTTTTTGGTTGCGTGTCACCAGCCGCAGTTCATGATGCAGGGCGGTGGCTGCCAGCAGGCTGTCTATGCTGGGTACGGGCCGTTTTACTTGGGCAAGCAGCCTGCCCCAGCGGTCTGCTATCGGAATATCTACAGGCAATATTCTGGAGCCGAACCAGTCGGCCAATTCATGTTCGAGCCACAGCCGGAGTTTTTCGCGGCGTGCTCCGTCCGGCATGCTTTCAATGCCTTTGCGTATTTCGCCCAGAGTTAATACGCTGATGTGCAGGGCTTCGGAAGGGATGTTTTCGAACCACGCCAGAACTGCCTTGCTGGGCTTGGAGCGCACCAATTCAGAAATGACGTTGGTGTCGAGCAGGTAGCTCATAATTTTATTTTGCGTGTGGGCGTTTGCTCGCGCGTAATATCAAGATTGCAGCCCGCGAGCGGCGATGACCGCAACAATTCCACAAGACTGGGTTTGGGATGGATAAGCTTCAGGTAATCGCGACGGGAAATCAGCACGGCAACTGGCTCACCATGCACGGTGATGTTTTGCGGCCCCTGGCTTTGTGCGCGTTTAACGACCTCGCTGAATTTGCCCTTTGCTTCCTGTAGTTGCCATGTTTGCATGATGCTCTCCAGAATCTGGTCAGTCTGACCATATTGTACCAGATGTGGTGTTATTCGTAATATTTTCGTGGATGGGAGCGGTCAATCGGTGAAACCGCATTCGCGCTGGTGGCGGATGGCGAGGATGTCGATGCGGTCTTTGGCGGGAAGGAAGCGGTACAGCGCCACGTAGCCGGTATGACCTTTGGATATGATGAGTTCGCGCAGGTTGTGCGGGGCGGGACGACCGATCAGGGGATGACGCTGCAATACCGAGGTGGCATCGATGATTTCTTCACCGACCATCATGGCGAAATCCGGTGCTTCGTGTTCGAGGAATTGGAATATCCGTTCGAGGTCGGACAATGCCTGTTCGGTAAAATGCACTTTGGGCACGGTGATCACCGTGCGGTACGTTTGGCTGTGCGAGCCTTGGGCTTGGTGTCGGTGCGTGCAACGGGCTTGGGTCGCTTTGCAGCCTTTCCCGAGGTGCGCGCAAGGATGTATGCCTGCACATCCTCCATCGCGTAGAGCGCGCCGCCAGCATCCACTTCGGCGGCAGAAGCGGTTGCGTCATCAATGAACGACTGGCGCATTTCGGCCATGCGGGCTTGTGTTTCCAGCGCTTCGACCATAAAAGCGTGCGGCGATTTTCCGGATGCCTGTGCGGCGGAGGCGATGCGCGCTTTCAGTTCTTCGGGGAGTTTCAGTGTGGTGGTGGCTGCCATGATGTTTTCCTTGTGGAGGTGTCACCAAAGTAACACCTTGATGCAGACTCGTCAATTGGCTTGCGGGTGCAGTTGAAAGTATTGGCCGATCAAGGTTTGTGGAGGAATCAATGGTTTTTTGGAGCGCGGGCATCTTGCCCGCATCGTGTGCGGCGTGCCCACTCAAAATGAGCTGGGTGATGTAAACCTGCGGGCAATATGCCCGCGCTCCCAGGAGGGGCTACGATCTTGAACAATACTTTCAAGTGCATCCTGCGGCGCATTGGTTTTCTATTGGGCAATGCTGGATAATGTGCTGCTCTGTTGCACATGAATTTTATCTGGAGTTGCCTTGTTTAAGCTCATCGGTGCTATTGCGGGTTATTGGTTGTTCGGGTTTTGGGGCGGGTTGCTCGGCCTGTTCGTCGGGTCGTTTATCGACCGTGTCAGGGTATATGGTTCCGGCGGGATGAACCCGATGCAGAATGCGCTGCGCCAGGCGGTGTTCCTCGAGACGGTGTTCCTCTCGATGGGCAAGCTGGCGAAGGCCGACGGGCAGGTGTCGCAGGAAGAGATCGCGCATGTCGAGCAGTTCATGCAGAAGCTGGGCATGACTGCGGAACATCGCCAGCAGGCCATCACGCTGTTCAAGCAGGGCGCCGATCCGGCGTTCGATATCTATCCGGCCTATCAGCGGTTCATCTCCGTGTGCGGGAATACGAGGAATCTGCGGGAAGTGTTGCTGGCCTATCTGATCGTGCTGGCGCTGGCGGACGGGCATTTCCATCCGGCTGAGGAAGCGTTGCTCACCGAGCTTGCCGGGTATCTCGGCTATGGCCCGGTCGAGTTCAAGCGGATGATCGAGATGGTGCTGAACCAGTCCCATTTCGGCGGTGGGCAAGCCAATGCCGCAGCAGCATTGGACGATGCTTACAAGGCGCTGGGTGTGACCAAGGACAGCACCGACGCGGAGATCAAGCGCGCCTACCGCAAGCTGATGAGCCAATATCACCCGGACAAATTGATGGGGCAGGGCATGCCGGAAGACATGATCGCGATGGCTACCGAGCAGGCCAAGGAGATTCAGCTTGCGCATGATTTGATCAAGAAGAGTAGGAATATTTGAGGACACCCCTAAGCCGGACGAGCCGGAACCAAAAAGGTGAAGTTGTTTTACCGTAGGTTGGGCAAAGCGTAGCGTGCCCAACGAACGAAGATGCCTTTTTTAATGTTGGGCACGCTACGCTTTGCCCAACCTACGCAATGATCTACCAACCCATTGTTAATGCTAAATTAAATTATGTGCGAATGAATTCGCACCTACAAAACCATTTTCAGGATAATTAATGACTGCCACACTCCCCGTTCTTTCCCTCCTTGAAACCCGCGTCCTCGGCGTGCTTGCCGAGAAGCAGCGCACGGTGCCGGATTCTTATCCGCTGACGCTGAATTCGCTGGTATCCGGCTGCAACCAGAAGAGCAGCCGCGATCCGGTGATCGAGGCTTCCGAATCAGAGGTGCTGGTGGCGCTGGATAGCCTGCGGGGGTTGTCGCTGATCGTGGAAACCAGCGGGGGCAGAGCGTCGCGTTACGGGCATAATATCGAGCGGGTGCTGCACATTCCCACTCAGTCCACCGCGTTGCTGGCCTTGCTGATGTTGCGCGGCCCGCAGACGGCGGGGGAGCTGCGCCTCAATTGCGAGCGGTTGCACAAGTTTGCTGATATTTCTTCGGTTGAGAGTTTTCTGGTCGAGCTGGCCGAACGCGCGGTAGGTGGTCTGGTAGTGGAGTTGCCGCGCCAGCCTGGTGCGCGCGAGAACCGCTGGATGCATTTGCTCTCCGGTGCACCGATCATCGAGGAGCGGGTTTCCGCCGGAGCCGCATCCGCCAGTCCATCGGGCGATGTGACGGTGGGCGAGATCGCCGCGCTGAAGGCTAACGTCGCCAAGCTTGAAACGGAGGTCAGCGAGCTGCGGGCGATGATGGGTAAGTTGTGCAAAGAGCTTGGCGTTTCAGTCGAATAGCCGTCATTTGATGCAGCAACTCCGTTTGATTCCGGCTCACCCGGCTTGGGATAGAAACAGGCTGCACGGTTTTGCTTAACCCAAATACAATACGCCCGTAATCGCAGTTTCAATACATAAGGAACATCCCGAAATGATAGGTCGCCTGACAGGAATATTGCTGGAAAAGAATCCGCCGCAGATTTTGCTGGATGTGCAGGGGGTCGCTTACGAGTTGGATGTGCCGATGAGCACTTTTTACAACCTGCCGGTGCTGCATGAGAAAGTGGTGCTGCACACGCAGCTCATTGTGCGCGAGGATGCGCATCTGCTGTACGGTTTTTTGAGCAACGAGGAGCGCGTCGCGTTTCGCCTGTTGCTCAAAATCAGCGGGGTCGGCCCGAAGCTGGCGCTGTCGGTGTTGTCCGGTTTGAGCCTGAACGATCTGGCGGTGGCGGTGGCGAACAAGGAGGCGGGTTGCCTGACCAAGATTCCCGGTGTGGGCAAGAAGACCGCCGAGCGGCTGCTGCTGGAATTGCAGGGAAAATTTGCGGTGACCGGCGGGGGCTCGGCGCAGAGTGCGGCGGTCGACTCGTCCGGCAGCGATATTTTGAACGCGTTGCTGGGGTTGGGCTACAACGAGAAAGAGGCGGATTGGGCGGCGAAGCAGTTGCCCAAGGACGTGAATGTTTCGGATGGCATCCGGCAGGCGCTCAAGTTGTTGTCGAAGGCGTGATTTGCAAAAGAGCTGTTGTAGCTGTTGTAGGTTGGGCAAAGCGCAGCGTGCCCAACAAAAAAAGGCATCATTAATTATTGAGCTTTCCATAATTCAAGACAAATATCCCGTTCGGGCTGAGGTATCGAAGCCCTAGGCTCCATGCTGATTTGCCCTTCGATACCTCAGGGCGAACGGTGTAATGAATTATGGAATACACAATAATGTTGGGCACGCTGCGCTTTGCCCAACCTACGGTAAGGCTTTGTTGCATCGAAATAACGAGGAAAAGTTTGTCGTTTTGTTGCACCCGATGCTAGAATGCGCGGCCTCGCAGGGAGACTTTAAATCAGTTGGCCACCGGTTCGAGACCGGGTCGGCCTGCCAGTTACAAACGATCCTCCGGTAGCATCCATTTAGTTTCAATGCCGCTTTAGCTCAGTTGGTAGAGCAACCGCCTTGTAAGCGGTAGGTCGACAGTTCGAGTCCGTCAAGCGGCACCACTTAAAGCCACGCCCAGTAAGGGTTGTGGCTTTTTTCTTGTTTGCTTTGTTTTGCTTGTTTTTGCTTCATTTGGCACACTCAGTGTCCCAAATTTGTCCCAGATTTAGGGTTGGCACTATTTTGGTGGGATGGTCGGTGGCACAGCAAAAACAGGAAAAAGAAGAGATACCAGTTGACACGGCGAAAAAAATCAAGGAAAATCCTTGGACGCCAGCGCTGCGTGGGCGTAAAAGTAACGCAGACTTTCAAACTCAATCGGTCGGTTTCCTGAGAATTTCAGGAGAAAGATCTCCCACCCAAAATCCGTCTGGATTTTGGCATCGCAAAAACTGGGGCGGTTCCCACCCATAAAATCCAAAACTCGCCGCTTGCGCGGCACTCAAGCCAGCTGTTTCATGCTGGCCATTTGATCTTTTTGGCGCCTGGATAAAAGACAAATGAACTCTCCGCCTTTGTTGCAGCTGTATTTCACAGCTGCAGGGGTGCGCCTTTCCTAGGAAAGGCAAAAAAATGTCAGCCGATTTTGAAGTCCAAGAACTTTTCACAATTCAGCAGTTAGCTGAATTCATTCACAAAAAACCAGCAAGTATTTATTCCGACACGCTGCGGCGGCCTCATTCCTTGCCGCCGATTCTTAGAATACCTGGCTGTAAAAAATTGTTGTTTGTGAACCCACACAAGTGGGCCTCTGACCTGTTGGCTGGGGCTCAGAAGGTGGAAGAAAGCCAGCCGCCAGTGCCCGCGCGGCGTCGGCGCGGCGCACCGACAAAGGGGGAGAGATTAGAGAAGTCGGCGGGGAGGAAGTGATGCGCGATAAAACCATTCTTCCAACAAACCTTCTTGATTGGCCGCGCGTTGCGCCGCGGTTGCCCGAAGAAAAATTAATTCTTGTTGGCTGCTGGATTGGTGGTGGATGGATGAGATCCTGCGGCTGCGGCATGCTGCCGCTACGGCCGTTTGCAGCTAGCCTTGGATTTTCTCCTGATTCATTACAGACTGGCTTGCTCAACTTGAGCGCGTGCGGCGTTGAGCTTTTGGCGCTTGATGAAGCCACTGGTGAAGTATTTGTAACAGACTGGTTCAGGTTTCACACTTTCAAATCACCGGTCTCAATTTCAATCGTACATCGTGACATCCAAAAAACTGTTTCCGAATCACTAAAAAAGCTGATTCTTGAAAAATCAAAGACTTGCTTGCCAACAGCAACAAGAACAAGAACAAGAACATCTTCTTCAGAAGCAGAAGAAGAGGTTGCTGCTTCTGCAGAAGAAAAATTTGCTTCTAGTGCGGGTGCGGGCGGTGCTTCGCAGCGTCGCCGGAAGTTGAAAATTCACATGACCGGCGTCCATGTTTGGACACAGGAAGACCTTGTGGACGTTGATAAGATGGTCGAGACCCACGGTCTCGACTCAACTACAAAGGCGGCTGCAAAACTCGAAGCGGCTGGGGTGAAACCGCTCCCATCTAGGGTGGTGGAAGAACTAAATAATATGGAGGTGATAAGTCGGGCGCGCCAAGGCGGCGCACGCCTAGACATCGTCGAAGCACACCTAGAAAGTGATCCCGAAGCGCTCGCCACAGGCACGGAGATGCTGGCAAAAATCCGCACGAAACAATCCACAACACAAGGAGCCACACCATGAAAAAAATCATCACCATCAAGCTGGCGCGCGCGTTGCGCGCCAGCATCTGCGCGCAAATCGCGCAGCTTGAAAACATCACAGAGGCGCTGGCCCACACCGATCTGCATCACAACCCATCAGATCAACTGTCTGATGCACAACTTCTAAATGATCACGTTGAACGCGCAACCGAGGTGCTCGCGCGCGCCGATTTACTGCTCGCAACTTACATCCCAGCTAGCTCTATTTTCAGTTCACCACCCGCACCAATCACCTGGTTGATGCGCCAGTTGCGTCGCATTAAGGAGTGAGCATGAGCAACCTCATCCCACACAGCCACGCCGCGCGCATGGCGCGGCGCGCCGACAAGCAACGCAAAATCCTCGCGTTTTTGCGCACTGAAATTTGGACTGTGCCGGAAATCATCGGCCTTGTCGCAGGCGTGCGCGACCCACGCACAATTGAAAGCACGTTGAAAAGCATGGTGCGCGACGACCTGCTGGTGACGGAAGAATGCACTCTCCAGAGCGGTCGGCGCATCGCATTGTTTGGCATCAGCATGGACGGGCAGGCGCATGTTGCGCACCTGCTCGACAAGCCACTAATTGACAAGTCGTACGAGCGCGGCCGCGCAGGCCTTTCTCTGGTTGATCATCGTTGCGACTGCCAGATGCTGCGCATCCGGCTTGCGCTAGCCGGATGGACGGGCTGGATGTATCCGGATCGCGTGTCTGTTGCACAAAAATCGAAAGCCGGGATGCACCGCGCCGATGCCATCACGACCACGCCGGGCGGCGTGGTCGCAGCGCTTGAAGTAGAGCGTTCCGTAAAAAATGGCCGACGCTACCGCTCTATTTTTGCGCACCACCTTTCCGCGATTTCGCGTGGCGAGTATGCACGCGTTATTTACGCCTCACCATCCATCGTGACTTCACGCGCCGTTAACGGTCTTTTTACTTCAATCGATCAGGTAATTGTTGGCGGCCGCGAAACAACTGTGACCGCGGAAATGCTTTCTCATTTTCAATTTTTGACCTATGCCGAACTTACTGAAGGAGCCGCAAAATGACCAAAGCCAAAACAAAAAACACCGCCGTCAACATCACCGCCGAGCAGCTTGCCGAAATTGCCGCGCGCATCTCCGATGCGCCTGCGCCATCCGCGCCGCTCACGCTTGCGGGCGCTGTGCAAAAACTCGCGCCGACCATTTCAAAAATGCGCAAGTCAGGCCACACGCTCGACAGCGTGTCGGCTTTGTTGCAAGCCGAAGGCTTGCAAGTCGAGGCGCAGGCTTTGGCGCGCTATTTGCGACCGGCGAGCAGCAAGCGCCGCGCACCTGTGGCGCGCAAGTGAGATGCACTCGATGAATCCATCTTCGTGCACCTCGTTTGCCTTGCCGCCGACAACCGATGTGCACTACAACATGCACATTGGTTGTCACGGCAATTGTGCTGTTCGCTTAAGCGAACAGCTTATGAAAAGCATGCGCGCCATGCTGGTGCGCATAATCCCCTCGCATAATGTGCGAGGGGCGCAGCAAAAAGACGGACACCAGAAAACCATCATCGCGCGGGGCGCGACGGCTGGACGCCGCCCTGCGGGTGTGGTTTTCCTTGCCGGGCTGGATGCCCGGCATGACCGCTTTTTACTGCCTACATTCGCTACGCTCATTCCGCTCTTCCATACCCGCCTCGCTTATGCGCGGCGATTATGTACGTTTGGGGCCGGCAAGCGCGCCTCGCGGCGCGCGCCCCCCAGCTTTGCTGGGCTTCACCCCCTCCGTAGAATCATCGGAGGGGCCGTTCAAAATCGCGTAGCGATTTTGAACGGCTGCGGTTCGTCCACTAGCGTGGATAGGGCTGGACGCCCTACCCGGAAAGCTGGGGGGCGCGCGCCGAGAAACGCGCTTGCCGGCGGGCTTTGCCCCCACTTCTGCACCGCGGCTGGGGCCGCTGGAATCGCTGGGGCGATTCCTGCAGAGTGGCTCCCCCAGCGCCTTCGCGCCCCCGCTAGGGCGGGGTCGCTGTGGCGGACTTTGGCGCGCCCGCGCCTTCGTCCCATTGCTCAAATCCGTAGGCTCTCCCCGCGCTTATGCGCGGTATCGCCAACGGATTTGGCAACGGCTCCCACTCCGCTCGCGAGCTCGCTGCGCGCCCGCAAGCGGGTTTGCCATCCTCGCCGCGAAAAGCGGCTCGGGGCGAAGCGCAACGCGCATCTGTAAAAATTAAATACGGAGACATCCAATGAGCACACCTACTTCCAAAAAATCCGGTTTCTTTTTTTGGCTTTTGTTGATTGGTGGTACAGCTATCGCGTGGTGGTTGTTTTCAATCCTCGGCATCGTTTCACGCGCCGTACAACTCGGCCAATTTGAATTGGCCGGGCAGATTTTTTTGACGCACGCCGCGGTCGCGGCGTACGCACTTTTTGATCCAATCGTCGCGCTGCCTATCGGCGCGCTCGTCGGCCTGCTGGCGCTGGCCTTGAGCCTCGACAAAGAATCGAATCTCAAAGCGCCAATCGCTGCCTGCGGCGCGATGGCGTTTGTTCCGCCACTCGCCTTTCTGGCGAGCGCCTCGCTGGCAGAAATGCTGGGCGTTTTCCGCCCAGCAGCATCAGTTTTGTGGTGGTGGTTTGGCGGCATTGCGGTCGGCTGCGCCGCCGCATTCGCCTGGCTGCGCTACGGCGTTGGTCACGCGGAACGGCTGCGCCGTTCGCTGACCAAAAAGTCGCGGCTCGAACGCAACCGTCGCACCGACGTTCGCGAGATCGATCAATTCCTCCCGGCCGAAATCGGCCAGTTCGATCCGCTGCACTTCGTGCAACCGGATCGCGGCCTTTTCGTCGGCCTCGATGAATCGAAAAATCCAATCTACATCCCATACGACGCCTGGCGGCTGTCGCATGTTTTGCTGAGCGGGCGCACCCGCTCAGGCAAGGGTGTTGCCGCGCAAATCCTGCTGGCGCAGGCTATTGCGCGTGGCGAATTTGTGACCGTCCTCGATCCAAAGCTCGACGAGTGGATGCCACACGTATTCCATACGGCCGCGCTGCGCGCCGGCCAGCCTTACATCTTCTTGGATTTGCGTCCGGGACAGCCTCCTCAGATCAACATGTTTGCCGGATGCGACGAGGAAACGGCTGAGAGCATGTTGCTTGCGGCTTTTTCGCTTGCGGAAAGGGGTGAGGCCGCCGATTTCTATCGGCTTGCCGATAGAAAAGCGGCACGCGAAGCGGCGCGCTACCTTGCGTCGGGCCGCACCGCGGCCGATGCGCTGACCGTATTCGGTGAGCAGTGGCTCAATAAGGCAGCAGGATTTCATGCGGCGTTGGAGGAAATGGCGGATCTGCCGTCCGTCAATGCCGCCGCTGGCGGCATTGACGTCGCTGCTCTCGCGCGCAGCGGCGGCTGCCTATATGTATCGGGTGACATGAGCAACACCCGCATCATCCGCCAACAGCGGATGCTGTTGGTTAGGCTGATGCTGCTGGCGAAGTCAACACAGCACGATCAAGGACGCCGCCTGATTACAGTTTTCGCCGATGAGTTTAAGGTTCACATATCACGACCCTTCATGGTTTCGCTCGGCGCAGCGGCAGGTTGGGGCCTGCACTGCATCCTCGCATTTCAGTCGGTCCAAGATTTGGCTGATGTGCCCGGCGATCTAGATAAGGATTCTGTGCGTGGCTCGGTTATGGAAAATTGCGCACTTCAGTTGAGCTACCGTATCAAATGTCCGGAAACGGCCGAGTGGCTGGCCGCGTCCACCGGGATCATTTTGGTGGACGACGAGACCCGCAAAATCGAGCGCAACCTTGCGCTGACAGAGACTGTGCTGCCTGAGCGCAGCGTGCGCATGGCGGAGCGGCATCTGATCGACACCAACATGATCATGAATCTGCCTGCCGGATGTGGTGCTTTGGTCGGGGCGACCAAGTTGCCCGCGTTTTGCTACACCTCGCCGGTGGTCGTCGAGAAGCGCGATGCCGCCCTGACCGTAACGCCTGCGGCGTCGGTCGTGCGGGCTAAAGCACAAACCATCAACGTCAACGTGCAGCCAGCCGCTTGCGCGGCTGCTGCACCCGCGCAGGAGGATTTTTTGTGATCGGTTCTGGGCGTGAGCAAGTGACTTTTACGAATAACCCTTTGGGCATCCCGGCTGCGCCGGCCGGGCTTTCATCGCAAGCGACCGAGCCTATGGTCTCGGCCCTTCGGGTTTCAATCCCTGACGCTGGCACGCTTGCGCGTGCCGGCGACTGTAAGTTACCCACAGCGCTTTGCAAAACACCCTGGCAAGGTGTCGCCGGTTTTGCTGCGGGCGTGGATAACTTGCAGTCTCCGAAGAAGCATTCGCCGTCACGCCTGCGGCGGCACGGCTCACAAAGCAAAAACAGGTTGTCATCGCCACGGCTACGCCGTCGCGATGGTTTCTTTTTTTATAAAAGCGAGGCGCTGCAAGCAGCGCCGATTTGCCGGAAGGATTGGAAGCCGTTTGTTGTGCTCGCCATTTCGTTTGTACATCAGTTGCGGAGCCACCCTTGCGCCGATTGCGGGTCAGCCGGGGTAAAACGCACAAGTCACGCCAAACCGCCTGCGGCGGGCGCAAGCGACCGTGGCAGTGCTCGCCTTCGGCTCCGCGCTGGCCGCACCACTCGCTCACTTTTGGCATGCCTTGTGCCCCCGTCTAAACGCCCCGAAATCGTCGCGGACAGGGTGAGGCGGCTCCGAACTGATGTAAACCACAAACGAAAGGGCAAAACCATGAGCACAACAAACAACCAATCCATCCGGCAAATCAACACCTCCGCCCTCCGCGGAACCCGCGAGGCCCACCAACCCGATGTTGTTCAACTGCACCCATTAAACCTAGAGAAAAACATGACTCAAACTGCTCAGATCGACAATGCTTTGACCTTTTCAACGCTGGAAGTGACTGGCGATGGCTACAACAAAATCGCGCTGCTTAACGGCAAGGAATGGGAAACCTCTTTGTGGGATTACTCATCATCACGCAGACTTGAGCGCAGTGTACCTGGGGGTGAGGCTACGATTAGTGAATCAACCGACGGTAAATTCAGGGTTGGAATAGAGATGCGGCCTCACGTTGCGAGGGCGCGCGTGGAAAAAGCTTTCTTCGGTACTTTGCTTGAATGCGCTGATTTTGCAGAAGCATTTTCCTGGGTAATTAAAGAGCATGCCGGGTACAGATGGCATCGGATGCGCGAAGACATTGAATACATCTCCTGGGTTGCTGTTGTTGGAGTTGGTGATGTTGTTACGCTTAGTCTGAATAAGGACGGGGAGTTTTATATTAAGCGGAATATTTCGCCGCGCGCCGGCGAAAGCTATGAATTCACCGCGCTTCGGTACGATTCTGACGATAACAAGCACGCGGTACGAACCTTTGAGGAAGCGGCGGCCATCGCCATCCACCTGCCATCATTTCTTTCGATGCTGGGCGCGTCGAGTTGAAATTATTTAAGGATACGCTGAACAAGTCCCAATTTTCAGAGTCTGGTCTTACGTATCTGGATTTATAGGGCAACATTGCCCGCATTCTGTTTTCATCCCCCCCTCAATCGGGGCATTTTCGGGGAATTTCTCCCCCA
>Ga0209211_10007317_pt1 | contig 15545 bp, 15 predicted proteins | sample RifGroA2_FD_183992 | JGI IMG/M metagenome (GOLD analysis project Ga0209211, IMG submission 183992) | Groundwater microbial communities from Rifle, Colorado, USA - Groundwater A2 (SPAdes) (version 2) | ecosystem: Environmental > Aquatic > Deep subsurface > Groundwater | place: Rifle, Colorado... | reverse complement strand
CCCGCCCGGAATACACAGCGCGCCTTCCGCATTGACAATGGGTCAGCTTCGTCGAGCTTGGCTCGTGTTGACGCATAACCGGCTGTGGCGTAAATTTCGTCAGGAGGGGCGTTGGAGTTCCCGGTGTTTCAGTATCTAACCTGATTGAAGGAGGAAACGGAATTATGAACATGCCACCATTTCGAGCGAGCACCATTTCGATTTTTCTATTTGTTGGATTGATTGCATTTTCCGGCGCCGGAATCTCCGCAGAAACAGGAAAGGTAAAGGCGGACCCGGGTAAAAATGCCACCTGGACCGGCGAAGGCGGCATGGATAACTTCATTGGAACCTGCTCTCCCTGCCATGGAGAAAGCGGAAAAGGTGATGGCCCTCTGGCAGACGCTCTCGGAGAAGGGGTAAAAGCTCGCGACCTGGCAGATGCAAAATATCTATCAACCAAAACGGATGATGAACTTTTCAAGATTATCAAATTTGGCGGGGCATCCGTGGGATTATCACCCTCAATGCCATCCCAGCAAGACACATTTACCGATGCGGAGATCAAACAGATTGTCCAGTACACGAGGAACAGCATCTGCAAGTGCAAATACGAAGGCAAGAAAAAATAAGATTGAAATAACAGGCGGCGCAGGGAACGGACACCGCCCCCTTCTCCACCGAGCCGTGCGTAAGGTTTTGCAAGTTGTCGCCTGCTGGAAAATCTCTGTCAGCCCGGGTTTCCGCACATGATCTTGTAGAGCGGCTTGAACTCCTTCTCCCGTAAGCGAAGCCAGCGCAATGCCCCATCTTGTCGTCTCCATCTCCGGCCACGGTTTCGGCCATGTCGCGCAGACCGCGCCGATCCTTGACCGGCTGCATGAGCGCATACCGCAGTTGCGCCTCACGGTACGCTCCGCCGTGCCGCTTTCCCATTTGCATTCGCGCATTCATGCGCCGTTCACTTATCTGCCCGGCGAGGGCGATATCGGCATGGAGATGTCTTCGGCGCTGGACGTTTGCGTCGATGAAAGCCGTGCGGCCTATCGCGCCTTTCATGCAGACTGGGATGCGCGCGTCGCCGACGAGGCGCGCCTGCTGCGCGAACTCAAGGCAGATTTCATCTTGTCCAACGTCGGTTATCTGCCGCTGGCCGGAGCGCAGCGCGCGGGTATTCCGAATGCCGCATTGTGTTCGCTGAACTGGGCCGACATTTACCGCCACTACTGCGGCGATAATGAAATCGCCGCCCGGATTCGCGACTGCTATGCCAAGGCCGATGCTTTTTTGCGCGCCTCACCCGGCATGGCGATGCACGACCTCCCCAACCTGGTCCCCGTCGCGCCCATCGCCGCCGTCGGCACGAATCGGCGCGAAGAACTCAACCGCCGCCTGAAGCTTCCGCACGGCGAAAAACTGGTACTGATCAGCATGGGCGGCATCGCCGGCCGCTGGCCCGTCGAACGCTGGCCGCGTATCGCCGGTGTACGCTGGCTGGTTCAGCAAAGCTGGCAGGTCAGCCACCCGGATGCGATTGTTCTCGAAACATTACAGATGAGTTTCGGCGATTTATTCGCCAGCAGCGATGCGCTGATCTGCAAGCCCGGCTACGGCAGCTTCGTCGAAGCCGCATGCGGCGGCGTGCCGGTGTTGTACGTCGGCCGCGCCGACTGGCCGGAATCTCCCGCCCTGATTGCCTGGCTGGAGCAACACGGCCTGTGCCGTGAAGTTTCAAGAAATGCGCTGGAACAGGGGAGTTTTGCTGAAACGCTGAAAGAAATCTGGAGTATGCCGCAGCCCGGGCCGGTTATTCCGGAAGGCGCAAACCAGGTGGCGGACTGGATAGTGAAGCGATTGTAAAGATAACTGACAACCGCGATGAATAATGTCCGGCGCAATGACGGCGGCGATAACCGCCGCCATCATCACCGGGATACAGGATGCAATTATTTGCGCGTGAAATTGATAACGATCTGGCCCGGCTCACGGGCGACATAATTGATTTCGATGCCGTCGCCGTAACGATCCTGCAATTGCGCGAGCAGCGGCAACGGATCGTGATCGTTGCAGAAAAGCATGGTTTCGCCGGGATGCAGAGAGTCAAATGCACCGAAGATGGCGGCATGGCGGAAGCGTTTGGCGACGCCACGGGCATCGAACGGGTAACGCATGTCGGGGGAAATGGAATTGGCGCAGTTGTGAATCATTTTGGGTTCCTTGAAAGTAGGGATTGATTGAAAAATAATGCCCGACCATTTTAATATGGTATGTCAAAAAAGCAAGTCCAATCTTGGGCGCGTGGCCACCTGTTTTCATTCACCCTAAAAACCGCAGTTGCCATGGAGGTAGGGGCGAATTTATTCGCCCGAACAATAGGTTGCGTGCGAATGAATCCGCACCTACAAGAGCAGCCCAACGCTTTCAAGTAGAACGATATTCCCAGCCAACTGCGGTTTTTAGGTTCACCGTAATTTTTTGTCACAAAGAAACCCCTCATACACAGCGACATTTAAGGCGTGAGGCGATCCAACCCGGCAGGCAGCGCAACAAGATCACTTCATCCTGGACGGCAGCTTGATCGTATCGCCCGCGACCATGAAAACACCCTTGCCTTGATGATGCAGCGTGCTGCGGATTCTTCATGGCGGGATCGATCCACGCCTTGACCACTTCCAGCACGAAGAAATTGTATTTGTTCACCATGCGCGTATCGGCCACCCGGCATTCGAGGCTGGCGTAGCACTCGGCGATCAGCGGCGAGGCTACCAGCGATGCTGGCTCCGGTGTCAGCCTGAACTTTGCGAACTTGTCCACCTTTTTCCCCGAGCAGTTACCGATGCCGACCACCTGCTTCGCCAGATTCGCCGCCGGGATGTTGAGCACGCATTCCTTGGTCGCCCGCAAGGCATCGAAGCTGTGGTTCCGTCCGCTGATCACACAGCCCACCAGCGGCGGCTCGAACTCCATCATCGTGTGCCACGACTGGGTCATGATGTTCGCCTTGCCCCTGCGCGCGGTGGTCACCAGCACCACAGGTCCCGGCTCCAGCAATTGGTAAACGCGGGACAGGGGGAAGGCTCTTTTCGTCATTTCCGTCCAACTTTCTTTTTGCCAATGGAAGTCGATACTGGCCGTTTCAGCTTCGCCCTTTCTGCACCGCTCATCTCGGGTCGCTGGCAGGCTGCCATGCCAGCCCGATCAAGGCGATTATGCAAAAAACTGCACCCGCATAAAACGTGAACGCTGCGCCGAAACGATCCCACAACAGTCCGGCTAACACGCTGGCCAACAGCATCGCCAGGCCGCTCACCAGATTAAAGAATCCGTACGCCGTGCCGCGCAGGTCGGCGGGGGCGGCATCTGCCACCATCCTTGCCAGCAAGCCCTGTGTGATGCCCATGTGCACACCCCATAATGCGACACCGAGCAACACCGTAGTCCAATGATCGTCCGTCGCCAGCACCAGGTCCGCCGCAATCAATACCGCGAGGCCCAACGCCAGCAGCCTTGTATGACTTATGCCATCCGAGAGCTTGCCGAACGGGTAAGCCGAGGCGGCGTAGATCAGATTCATCGCCACCATCACCAGCGGCACCAGCGCGACCGCGACCCCGCCCTGCGCGGCACGCAGGACGAGGAATGCCTCGCTGAAGCGCGCGAGAGTGAATACTGCCCCGATGCCCACCACCCGCCAATATGCCGCATTGAGGCGCGCCAGGTTCTTGCGGCTGATCGGGTTGATCGGCTTGTGGGATTCATGCTTTTGCGGCTCGCGTACGCCGAACATCAGCAACGCGACCGACAGCGCACCGGGAATCACAGCCACCCAGAATACCGCCCGGAAATCGTTGGCCCACAGCAACATCAAACCGACCGCCAGCAACGGCCCGAGGAACGCGCCCACCGTATCCAGCGATTGGCGCAGGCCGAACGCCGCGCCGCGTATCTCTGCGGGTGCGATGTCGGCAAGCAGGGCATCGCGCGGCGCGCCGCGCACCCCTTTGCCAACTCTGTCCAGCAGCCGCGCAGCCAACACCATGCCCGTCGTCGAAGCCATTGCAAACAGCGGTTTGGTCAACGCCCCCAACGCGTAGCCGAACAATGCCAGACCTTTGCGTTTGCCCAGGTAGTCGCTCCATACACCGGAGAACACCTTCACCAGCAGCGCAGTGGATTCGGCCACTCCTTCGACCAATCCGACCGCCAGTGCGCTGGTGCCCAGCACGGCGACCATGAACAAGGGCAGCAGACTGTGGATCATTTCCGAAGAAACATCCATCAACAGACTGACAAAGCCGAGCACCCACACACTGCGGGGCATCCCGCTCAACGGATAATTGCTGGTCTTGCGCATCGAAGTTTACCGAAATTGTATTTATTCACCACCCGGCTATCGGCCACCCGACATTCGAGATTGGCGTAGCACTCGGCGATCAGCGGCGGCGCCACCTGCGAGGCGGGCAGCGGCGTCAGCTTGAATTTCTTGAACTTGTCCACCTTTTTTCCAGAGCAGTTGCCGACACCACCACCTGCTTTGCCAGCTCCACCGATGGGATGTTGAGCACGCATTCCTTAGTCGCCCGCAGCGCATCGAAGCTGTAGTTCCGTCCGCTGATCACGCAGCCAACCAGCGGTGGCTCGAGCTCCATCATCGTGTGCCACGACTGGGTCATGATGTTCGCCCTGCCCTTGTGCGCGGTCGTCACCAGCACCACCGGCCCCGGCTCGAGCAGGCGGTAAACGCGGGACAACGGATAAGTTTTTTTAGCCATCGTTGTACTTCCTTACGACAAGGAGATCGAACCCTACCCCTTTAACCGGATTTCGCAACAGCGGTAGCGTGTTTAGCCAGAAATCTGTCCAGTTGATTCGCAAATGCCTGGCGGTCGCCTTGGTTGAGCGCAGGCGGGCCACCCGTGTCCACACCGCTGCCGCGCAGTCCGTCCATGAAGTTGCGCATCGTCAGCCGCTCCTGGATTGTGTCTTTGGTATAGAACTCCCCGCGCGGATTCAACGCATGGCCGCCCCGCGCGATTACCTCGGCGGCCAGCGGAATATCGGCGGTAATCACCAAGTCGCCCGTCTCGACCATCTCGGCGATCTTGTTATCGGCCACATCGAAACCCGCCGGCACCTGCATCGCCCGGATGACCTGCGAAGGCGGGCAATACAGCAACTTGTTCGCCACCAGCGTCAACTGGATATGCCGCCGCTCCGCCGCACGGAACAGGATTTCCTTGATGACCTTCGGACACGCATCGGCGTCTACCCAGATTTGCATAATTTTTTGGCCTGCTAGGGTTCTTATCTATACGCCAAGCGCTCAAGTGGGCCTGAATACTCAGCTATTAATGCATACAAGGGATCCGTTCCTCTATAAAAAGATTCAGAATCCACGCCATTTTCTGGAGTTAATTTTGCCTCTTTTCTCACAGTAGATATCGCCCCCTTTCCAACTTGTCGTTTCAAACCAGGAAATCCAATTTGCGCAACCTTATCGAATTTAGTTTTAGGTTTTCCAAACCCAAATATTCCTCGGCTATGTTCGATTTTGCATACGTCGATAAAGTTTTTATGCGGATTGTGTAAACAAAAATCAAATCTACGCAAACATGCGTCAAGTTCTTTGTAGGTAATCGTATAAAAATGTTTATCTAAAGGACGTGAGTTACGACGAAGATAATCTGCAATAAAATAAACTTCAGGGTCGTCAGTTCTTAATTCAAGCGCTTTTAATCGGCGATATTGTTTCAACTTATCTTCTGCAATATCAACGATAAAATCTTCTAATTCTTTCTGGCCCACAATTGGAGCGCGCTTTGTCCTGTTAAAAAAATAGAGCAGTACTAATAAAGCAGTTCTTTTATTTGCATCATGAAATGGGTGATCTTTCACAAGACCAAAGACAAGAGTGGCACAACGTTCATATGATGTTTCCCACTTATCCTTCCCATCGAAACCAGTGAACTGACGATAAACAGCTGAGTGGAGTAAGTTTGGCTCCCTTGGACCGATACCACCCATCCCGTACCCCTCTTCATAGAAATAATCAGCTATCAAAAAATGTGCTCGTAAAACATCGCGAATACCAATATTTCCGTTCTTCGTATATGGATCATGATCTCCAAAATGATCACACCAACGAAGGAATTCCGTTTTTACTTGTTGGTTTTCAATGTGAATTTCCATTATATGTAGACAAGTCTATTGATGAGCAAAAGGTTGCAATTAGCATCCGTAATATATTCCATCTTTAATATTGGCCTGAAAATTCAACCATCCAAACAATGCCTCGCGTAAAATCACCACCGCACTATAACGCTGCCCTCCGCAAATAACCATTCACCTTTAACCTGATTACCCCCCAACGTGTCCATTGAAGTCGAACGTTTCTTCTCCGAACAGAGCCCGCTTGCCGCCGAGGTCGCGTCGTTCCGCCCGCGCGCGCAGCAGCGCGAGATGGCGCTCGCGGTGGCCGAGGCGATCCGCGATAACGCGATCCTGGTCGTCGAGGCGGGCACCGGGACCGGCAAGACTTTCGCCTATCTGGTTCCCGCGCTGCTCAATGGCGGCAAGGTGATCATTTCGACCGGCACGAAGAATTTGCAGGACCAGTTGTTCCAGAAAGACCTGCCGATGGTGCGCGACGCGCTGAAGGCGCCGGTTTCAGTGGCCTTACTCAAGGGGCGCGCGAACTATGTGTGCCACTACCACCTGGCGCGCACGGAATCGGATGGGATGTTCAAGACGCGCGAGGACATCAAGCATCTGGGCAAGATCAAGCAATACGCCAAGGTCAGCGACTCGGGCGACAAGGGCGGGCTGGCCGATGTGCCGGAGAACGCGCCGATCTGGATGCAGGTGACTTCGACGCGCGACAACTGCCTCGGCCAGGAATGCCCCAACCACAAGGAATGCTTCGTGCTCAAGGCGCGCTCCGATGCGATGAAGGCCGACATCGTGGTAGTGAACCATCACCTGTTCTTTGCCGACGTGATGCTGCGCGACGAGGGGGTGGCGGAGCTGCTGCCCGCCTGCAACACGGTGATCTTCGACGAGGCGCACCAGCTGCCGGAAACCGCCAGCCTGTTCTTCGGCGAGAGCCTTTCCACGACGCTGTTGCTCGATCTGGCGCGCGACACGCGCATCGAGGCGGCGGCCTCGGCCAAGGATTTCGCGCCGCTGCCGAAGGCTTGCGACGAGCTCGACAAGGCCGCGCGCGACCTGCGGCTGGTGTTCAAGAAGGAAGGCCGATTGCCCGCTACCGCGACGGAGAACTTCAAGGAGTTCACGCCCGCGCTGAAGACGTTGGGCGAGAAGCTGGCACAACTGGGCGGCCTGCTGGAGAAACAGGCGGAACGCAGCGAAGGGCTGGAGAATTGCTGGCAGCGGGCTCAGGGGTTGGCGCAGCAATTAAAGCAGTGGATGGTTGAACAACCCTCACCCCAACCCTCTCCCGCAGGCGGGAGAGGGAGTAATGGTTCCCCTCCCTCGGAGGGAGAGGGGAACCGTTCGCGCTCCGTTGCAAGTGCGGGAGAGGGGGATGGTTTTGTGCGCTGGCTGGAAATCTTCCACCACTCGCTGCAACTCAACACCACACCGCTGTCCATCGCGGAGATTTTCGAGAAGCAGATCGGCGGCAGCGCACGCACGTGGATATTCACTTCCGCGACGCTGGCGGTAAAACAGGATTTCTCGCTCTACCAGACCGAGATGGGCTTGCTCAAGGCGAAGACCGCCTGCTGGGACAGTCCGTTCAACTACGGCGAGCAGGCATTACTGTATGTGCCGCAGAACCTACCGGAACCGAACAGCGAGGGCTATACCGAGGCGGTGGTGCAGGCGGCGCTGCCGCTGATCGAGGCCAGCAAGGGGCGCGCCTTCCTGCTATTCACCAGCCTGCGCGCGATGCAGCGCGCCCACGAGATTTTGCAGGCGGAATTCGACCGGCGCGGCTGGGACTATCCGCTGATGCTGCAGGGCGAAGGCTCGCGCAACGAGATGCTCACGCGCTTTCGCGAACACGGCAACGCGGTGCTGCTTGGCAGCCAGTCGTTCTGGGAAGGGGTGGACGTACGCGGCGAAGCCCTGTCGCTGGTCATCATCGACAAGCTGCCGTTCGCGCCGCCGGACGACCCGGTGCTCGCGGCGCGCATCGAGCAGATGAAGAAACAGGGGCGCAACGCGTTCATGGAATACCAGTTGCCGCGCGCGATCATTACATTGAAACAGGGCGCGGGGCGATTGATCCGCGACGAGACCGACCGCGGCGTACTGATGATCTGCGACCCGCGCATCATCGGCAAACACTACGGCAAACGCATCTGGCAGAGCCTGCCGTCGATGAAGCGCACCAGAGTGGAAGCGGAAGCAGTGGGATTTTTCAATACCCCTGCAGCAACCGGCGGCTCATCAACAGAATGATTTTTCCGGAAGCAAACAGCCGGCAATTCCCGTCATTTGCTTATTTGAGGGAGAGAATGTAGCGCACCATGAGGTTGATTTCGTCGTCGCTGAGCCCTGCATATCTGGGCATGGCGGCCTCGCCCCAAACGCCGCCTTTGCTGCCGTGCCTGATGATCCCGAACAGCCTGTCGGGCGCGCCGGCATCCTTGCCGTATTTCCTGCCGATAGCCTGCAGCGACGGCCCCAGAACGGGCTTGTCCATGCGATGGCAGTTGAAACAACCTTTCTTTTTGGCCAGCGCCTTGAATGCGGCGGCATCCTCCGTGGCGCCTGCCTGACAGGCAAACATCAATGTTGTTGCCATGATTGTATTATTGAGCCAGCGTGCTTTCATCAAGCCACTCCCTCTCCGGCTATTTGCAATAGGTGCTGACATCCTGTTGCGCCCTGGCGATGCGTTGCTGGCGTTGTTCATCGTTCAGGTAAAAGCGTTCGCCTTTGTCATCGATTTCCGCCATGCGCACACCCTCCTGAAGTATGCTCAGGCTTTTCCGGGCGGCGATGCAGTTTTCCTTTATTGCCTCGGCTTCCGCTTGTTTCCGGGCAGCCTTGTCGGCTGCCTCTTTCTTTGCCTGTTGCGCCTTTTTCAATTCTGCTTCGCGTTCCGCGATGGTTTTCGGTGCGGCAGGCGCGCTCGATGCGGCCGCACCGCTTTCACTTGCAGAATCTTTCGCGCTTGAAGTGGAGCGCAATGTCGTTGCTTTCACGTTGGCGGGAGGCGGCTGGTCCGAATAATGAACCTTGCCATCCGCGTCCACCCACTTGTGGAGTCCGGCAAGAGCACTGGCGCTGACCAGTGTCAACAAAATCAGCAGAATTTTTTTCATGGCGGTCATCCTGATGGCTGGTTTTTCCGATTTAAGGGCACATTCGGCAATTCGTCAAGCCGGGTTTGATGGTGTGCTCCGATTCCAGTGCGAATACGCGCATCAGTCTAGCACACACGGCCATGTCCGCAGCCATGCAGGGACAACCCGGTTGTTGCGCCAAATGCACAGCGATCCACTTATGCCCGCCTTGGCCTTTGTGTATACTTGACCGCATTATTTGATGGTAGAGACTGCCAATGACAAATACCGGGACGATGACCATTTCCGATGCTGATCGCACACTGCTGGAGCGGAACAAGTTGTTCCGCGATATCAAACTTGAAAGCGCCGAACCTGCCCTGAAAGCCTGCCAGACAATCACCCTGAAAAGTGGCGCGACGTTGCTGGAAGTTGGCCAGAAAAACTTTTCGCTCTATCTGGTGCTGGAGGGTGAGCTTCGCGTTTATTTGAACGGCCGCGGCTTGCCCGTGCATGCCGTACTGGGGCCGGGCGAATGCGTTGGCGAGCTGTCGCTGGTTGATGGCGAGAACACTGCGGCGCTGGTTATTGCGGCACGGGATACGCGCCTGCTGGTGATGCCGCATGACCTGGTCTGGTCGCTGGTGGAAAGCCTGAATGGTATTGCCCGTAACTTGCTGAGCATCCTTGCCGGGCGCATCCGCAACGACAATCTGCTGCAGGTAACGACACCTGAATCCAGTCTCGAATTCGCGGCGGCCGCCAACGTTGATTTGCTGACAGGATTGCACAACAGAAACTGGATGGATGAGGCATTCCAGCGCATGGCGCTGCGTTGTGAGCGCAACGGGATGCCGCTCTTTCTGCTGGTGGCGGATATTGACCACTTCAAGGATTTTATTGACCGCCACGGCCATCTTGCGGGAGATAACATTCTGAAAGGAGTGTCGAAAATAATGGCGATAAATCTGAGACCGCATGATTTACTGGCGCACATCGGCGGCGACAAGTTTGCCGTATTAATGCCGGAAGAATCGCCGGATATGGCCATGAAGATGGCTGATCGTCTGCGCGAAGCGATCGCGGCACCTGCGCTGCGTATTGGCGCAAACAGGGTGGCGCACCCTGACAGCGCCACCCCGGCGGCTCAGGGGGAACATATCTCGATTTCGCTTGGCGTTTCCATGGTGCAGCCCGGCGATACACTGACTTCGGTGCTGGCAGCTGCTGATGAGGCGCTTCATCAGGCCAAGGCGGATGGGCGCAACCGGGTGAAAATGGCGGCAAGACGCCATTGATGCGGAGCTGGATCGCGACGACACCCGATTTATGGTCAGGTGCAAACACATAATAATAAGAGTAATGGGGGCGGGTAGTGGGAATCCTGATGCTGGCAGCGGTACTGGTCATATTTATGATGCTGGCTTTTTTCCGCGCCTCGATCACCGGTTGGGTGCTGGCGATAATGGTGATTGTGCCGGTTGTGGCGATTCAATCACGCATTCCGGATACCGCCCTGCAGGCAGTGTACTCCGTGCTGTTTCTGTTTATCATGCTGTTCGGTGTTCCCTTGCTGCGGCGCAATATCATCAGCGGCACTATCCTTAAAATCTTCCGAAATATCCTGCCGCAAATTTCCGCTACCGAACAGGAGGCCATCAATGCCGGTACGGTGTGGTGGGACGGCGACCTGTTCAGCGGCCGTCCGGACTGGCGCAAACTGCTGGCCTTTCCCAAGCCTTCACTGAGCGCCGCAGAACAGGCCTTTCTCGACAATGAAGTCGAACAATTGTGCGCCATGCTCGACGACTGGGACATTACCCACCGGCGCGCCGACCTGCCGCCGGAAGTCTGGCAATTCATCAAGGACAAGGGCTTCTTCGGCATGATTATTCCAAAACGCTATGGCGGGCCTGGAATTTTCCGCGCAGGCGCATTCGGCGGTGGTGTGCAAGATCGCCTCGCGCAGCGGCACGGCGGCGGTGACGGTGATGGTGCCGAATTCCCTGGGTCCCGCCGAACTGCTGTTGCGTTACGGCACCGATGAGCAAAAGGAAAAATACCTGCATCGTCTGGCAACAGGCCAGGAAGTACCGTGTTTCGCGTTGACCGGCCCGTTTGCCGGCTCGGATGCCGGCGCGATTCCCGATTACGGCGAGGTGTGCTATGGCAAATTCGAGGGACGGCAAAACGTGCTGGGGGTTCGCCTGACCTGGGAAAAACGCTATATCACCCTGGCACCGGTGGCGACACTGCTCGGCCTGGCATTCAAGCTGTATGACCCGGGGCAAATATTGGGTGGGGAGATCAATCGCGGTGTCACGCTCGCGCTGATTCCCACCTGTTTGCGGGGCGTGCAAACCGGCCGCCGCCATTTTCCGTTGAATAGCGCGTTCCTGAACGGCACAACACAGGGTGAAGGCGTGTTTATCCCAATGGATTACATCATCGGCGGCACGCCGTATATCGGACAGGGCTGGCGCATGCTGATGGAATGCCTGGCGGCGGGGCGCTCGATCTCGCTGCCCGCCAGCAGCGCCGGCGGCATGAAGCTGGCGGCGCGCACCAGCGGCGCGTACTGCCGCGTGCGCAAGCAATTCCATCTTCCCATCGGCAAATTCGAGGGCGTCGAGGAGCCGTTGGCGCGCATCGGCGCCTATACCTACATGATCGATGCGGCGCGTCAATTGACTGCGCTGGCGGTCGATCTGGGCGAGAAGCCGTCGGTGATTTCCGCCATCGTCAAATACCATGCCACCGAGCGCGGGCGCAGCGTCATCAACGACGCGATGGACGTGCATGGCGGCAAGGGCATCTGCCTCGGCCCGGACAATTACCTTGGCCGCGCCTATCAGCAGGCGCCGATCACGATCACCGTGGAAGGCGCGAATATCCTGACGCGCAGCATGATCATCTTCGGACAGGGCGCGATCCGCTGTCATCCCTACGTGCTGAAAGAAATTGCGGCGGCGCATGAACCGAACCGCCAGCGCGCCCTGCATCAGTTCGACGAAGCCTTGTTCGGGCACATCGGTTTTGCGCTGAGCAACGCGGCGCGCAGTTTCGTGTTCGGCCTGGCCAACGGGCGCGGCATCCCGGCGCCGCCGGGCGGCGAAACCCGCCGTTATTATCAGCAGTTGACGCGCTTTTCCTCGGCATTTGCCCTGAGCGCGGATGCGGCGATGGCGGTATTGGGCGGCTCGCTGAAGCGGCGCGAGAAAATTTCTGCGCGTCTGGGCGACGTGCTGAGCATGTTGTATTTGTGCTCGGCGGCTCTGAAACGCTTCGAGGACGACGGCCGCCCCGCCGAAGATTTGCCGCTGCTGCACTGGGCGATGCGGGATGCGCTGTATAAAACCCAGCAGGCCTTTGACGGCGTGATCCGGAATTTTCCGGGCACGCTGACACGCTGGATGTTGAGCACGCTGATTTTCCCGCTTGGAATGCGCCTGTCCCCGCCTGCCGACCAACTCGGCCACCAAATCGCCACCTTGATGATGCAGCCCGGCGCAGCGCGCGACCGCCTGACTGCCGGAATATATCTGCCGAAGGTGCATGACAAAACCTGCCATGCCCCTTTCCCCCACCCCAACCCTCCCCCGGAGGGAGAGGGGGTGAACGAATCACTGCGCGAATCTTGTGATTACGATGAACAGGATGCGGTCGGCGCGCTGGAAGCGGCGCTCGCCAGCACGCTCGCCTGCGAACCGCTGCAGGCGGAGCTGGAAGAAGCGCGCCAGACTGGCAAGCTGAGTGCATTGGATGAATTACCGCGTATCGCCGAGGCGCGCGATCAAGGCATTATCAGCGCGGAGCAGGCGCTGCAACTGGAGCGCGATTACGCGCTGCGCCGCAAGGTCATCATGGTGGACGATTTTGCGGCGGACGAGTTGCGCGCCGGATAAGGAGGAACAATGCAGGCACAACCAGACGATGTCATCACGCCGCAACAGGCGGGAACCTTGCACGGTCTGCTCCTGGAACGCGCGCGCCGTTCGCCGGACAAGGTCGCCTATCGCCATTTTAGTTCCGACATCACGCCCGCAAGCGGGCATGAGCCTTCTCTGAAACTTCGTTTTCAGCGGAATGCCTGGCGCGACATCACCTGGCGAGAAATGCGCGGCGAAGTGGCGCGCTGGCAGGCGGCGCTGGCCGGGCTGGCGTTGCAGCGCGGCGACCGCGTCGCGATCATGCTGCGCAACTGCCCGTACTGGATGATGTTCGATCAAGCGGCGATGTCGCTGGGGCTGGTGGTGGTGCCGCTGTACACCGGGGACCGGCCGGACAACCTTGCCTACATCATCAATGATGCCGATGTGAAAGTGCTGCTGCTCGAGAATGCCGAACAGTGGCAAGCCCTGCGCACGGTACGCGACCAGATCGGCGGCGTGAAGCGTTTTGTCAGCATCGATACCGTGCGTGACAGCACCGAGCCGCGCCTGAAATCCATAACGGAATTTTTGCCTCCGGCAGCGTCATTGCAGCCCGCCCCATCCTGCCAGATGAACGAGCTGGCCAGCATCATCTACACCTCCGGCACCACCGGCAAGCCCAAGGGCGCAATGCTGAGCCACGCCAACATGCTGACCAATGCCCACGCCTGCCTGGATACTTTTGCCGTTCATGGTAATGATTTGTTTTTGTCTTTTCTGCCGCTGTCGCATACCTTCGAGCGCACGCTGGGTTATTACCTGCCGGTGATGACCGGCTCCACGGTTGCCTTCGCGCGCTCCATTCCGCAATTGGCCGAAGACCTGCAAACCATCCGCCCGACCATCCTGATTTCCGTGCCGCGCATCTACGAGCGCATGTATGCGGCGATACGCGCCAAACTGGACGAAGGCTCGCCGCTGGCGCGCTGGCTGTTTCACCTGGCGGTGGAAACCGGCTGGGCGCGTTTCGAGCAGGAGCAGGGGCGCGGCCCGTGGAAAGCGTCGTTTCTGCTGTGGCCGCTGCTGCAGAAGCTGGTCGCGCAGAAAGTGCTGGATCGCCTCGGCGGCAGGCTGCGCGTGGCGGTCAGCGGCGGCGCCGCACTCGCCCCGGAAATTTCGCACGTGTTCATCGGCCTGGGGTTGCCGGTGGTGCAGGGCTACGGCCTGACCGAAACCGGCCCGGTGATCAGCGGCAACCGCCTGGAGAATAATTTTCCCGACAGCGTCGGCCAGCCGATCCGCGATGTGCAAGTGCGCCTCGGCGAGCAGAGCGCGCTGCTGGTGAAGGGGCCGAACGTGATGCTGGGCTACTGGAACAACCCGGAGGTGACGCGCGACATGATAGACAGCGAAGGCTGGCTGAATACCGGCGATGTCGCGCATATCTCCGATTCCGGGCACATCTACATCACCGGGCGCATCAAGGACATCATCGTGATGTCGAACGGCGAAAAAGTGCCGCCGACCGACATGGAACTCGCGCTGCTGCACGATCCGCTGTTCGATCAGGTGATGGTGTTCGGCGAGGCGCATCCGTACCTGGTCGTGCTGGCGGTGCTCAATAATGAGGCATGGCAGCATTTTGCGCGGGAGATCGGCATCCGCGCCGACATACCGGAAGCGCTTAACGACAGCCGCGTCGAGGCCAAAATATTGAGGCGCGTCGCGCGCAACCTGCGCGGTTTTCCGGGCTATGCCAGGGTGAACCGTGTGCTGCTGCTGCGCGAGCCCTGGAGCGTTGAAAATGGTCTACTGACGCCGACCCTGAAGATCAAGCGCACCGAAATTGCGCAGCAATTTGCCGCGCAAATCAAGGAGCTTTATGGGAGACGCTAGCCCTGGATGAGTTTGTATCGTTACCGCACAGCGGGCGTAGGACGCATAAAATGTACCCAAAACCGATGCCCAATGGAACAATAACCAGGAGGCCGCTATGAGCGAGAATTTTCAGGTACGCAAGGTTGCGGTGCTCGGCGCCGGCGTGATGGGCGCACAGATCGCCGCGCATCTGGTCAACGCCAGCGTCGAGACGCTGCTGTTCGAGTTGCCCGCGAAGGAAGGCGACCCGAACGCAAACGTCATCAAGGCCATCGATGGCCTGGGCAGGCTCGATCCCAGCCCCATCGCCGCGCCTGTCAGGCTGACTTTCATCCGGCCCGCGAACTACGAGCAGCATATCGAGCTCCTGCGCGACTGCGACCTGGTGATCGAGGCGATCGCCGAGCGCATGGACTGGAAATCCGAGCTGTACCGCAAGGTCGCACCCTATCTCGGCGAGCGCACCATCTTCGCCAGCAACACCTCCGGCCTGTCGATCAACCGGCTCGCAGAGGCCCTCCCCGAGAACCTGCGCCACCGCTTCTGCGGCATCCACTTCTTC
>Ga0209211_10007316_pt1 | contig 15545 bp, 10 predicted proteins | sample RifGroA2_FD_183992 | JGI IMG/M metagenome (GOLD analysis project Ga0209211, IMG submission 183992) | Groundwater microbial communities from Rifle, Colorado, USA - Groundwater A2 (SPAdes) (version 2) | ecosystem: Environmental > Aquatic > Deep subsurface > Groundwater | place: Rifle, Colorado... | reverse complement strand
TAATGAGGCGCGCTTATCAAACGTTTCGCTAAGACAAAACGAAGTTTTGGATTGGCGAAATGTAGCGAAGGCGGTTGATAAGCGTTGTTCGGCGATGTCGCGAAGCGACTAGCCGACAACGCTGTAAGCGCGCCTCATTCGGCAAAAGGAGCGAAGCGATTTTGCCGAACGTTACTTGTATCAGAAGTTTTTTTGAAACGTAGTGAGAAAAAATTTGGGTGGAGAAAATTTGCTTTCCTTATTATCATTCAAAAGTGCAAATTTTTGTAACCTGATACAAGTTGTTAGGCGACCCGTAGGGCTTGAGTTGCCCAAAATCCATTTCAATCTTTTCCTTCCCATTCTTGAAAGAATTCGTCTAAAAAATCCTCCATTACTTTATGTCGTTTCTCGGCAATTTTTTTCGCAGTCGTAGTATTCATCAATTCTTTCAAGAGTAACAATTTTTCATAAAAATGATTTATCGTGTGGCTTTGATTATTTTTATATTGCTCAAATGACTCGTGTTTTTCAGGCTTAATTTCGGGATTATACATCTCTCGTCCTTTCGCACCACCGTAGGCGAAGGTTCTGCCGATTCCGATAGCACCAACCGCATCCAATCGATCAGCATCTTGCACCACCATGCCCTCGATTGTTTTCATTTTTGTCATGACGCCCGCGCCTTTGAACGAAGCGTCTTTGATGATTTGGCAAACATGAGAAATTATATTTTCATCGACTGCCAATTTTTCAAGCCACTCTCTAGCCAACTGCGGACCGACATCATCGTTGCCATCATTAAATTTCCAATCAGCGATATCATGAAGCAGGGCGGCGAGTTCAACGACGAACAAATCCACATTCTCATGTTTGCCAATATGGACGGCGTTCTTCCACACACGATAAACATGCCACCAGTCATGACCAGAACCTTCGCCGGTGAGTTTAGATTTGATAAACTCGACAGTTTTATTTATGATTTCTTCCTTATTCATTTTTATGAAAAATTGTTACTAATTATGAGAAAAGATTGAAATGGATTTTGGGCAATTTCGCCTAATGAGGCGCGCTTATCAAACGTTTCGCTAAGACAAAACGAAGTTTTGGATTGGCGAAATGTAGCGAAGGCGGTTGATAAGCGTTGTTCGGCGATGTCGCGAAGCGACTAGCCGACAACGCTGTAAGCGCGCCTCATTCGGCAAAAGGAGCGAAGCGATTTTGCCGAACTACCTTTATGCCAACTTGTGGTTTTGTTGGCTAAGATGTGATATAATTTTTGTGAAAATGGTGTTATATCCTTGGGGGATATAACATTACAATAATATCAATAAATATGAAGGAGGACAACACCCTGGATAATTTAGGGCGGGAATTGCGTATCCGCAATTATAGCCGTCAAACAGCAGAATCGTACATCTTTTACAATAAAAATTTTTTAGTTTTTTGCCAAAAATATCCTCGGGAAGTAAAAACGGAAGATATTAAGGCTTATTTGAATTTTTTGGCGGAAACGCGCTCATCCAGCACCGTATCAGTAGCTTATAACGCGTTGCTGTTTTATTACAAACAAATTTGGCAACGTCATTTTTTTATAAATTTACCCCATCCGCGCAAAGAAAAGCATATTCCGGTTGTTTTATCCAAAGAAGAAGTCAAAAGAATGATAAGCTCAACCACCAATCCCAAACATCATTGTATTATCAGTTTGTTATATGGCACCGGCGTGCGGGTGAGCGAATTAACTCACATAAAAATGTGTGATATTGATTTAGACAGAATGGTTTTACGAGTATTTCAAGGCAAGGGGAAAAAAGATCGGCTGACAATTTTACCCGGCTCGTTAAAAGAAATTTTAATTAAACAAGCAAGAATAAAAACGGCCGATGATTTTTTATTCACCAACGGCCGAGAAAGGCGCATTTTACCAATACCTGTTGCGAGCAATTTTGTTGTACCGCGATTAGGTAGAAGCAGGGAATCGGGTGAAAAAGAGCGTTTAAAAGTAGGTGGGCGTCTGACGGAAGCGACTATTCAAAAAATTGTGGCGCAAGCGGCCCAAAGGGCAGAGATTAAAAAAACCGTTTCACCTCACACCCTGCGGCATTCTTTTGCTACGCACTTGCTGGAAAATGGTACGGATATTAGATATATTCAGGAATTATTGGGTCATGCCAAGTTGCAAACAACGCAAATTTATACTAAAGTGGCTAATAATGTTTTGGCTAAAATAAAAAGCCCTTTGGATTGATTTTAAAAAAATGAAGAGAATTTTTATTCTCTAGTAAAAACTATGATTGGATTTTTTGATTCTGGTTTTGGCGGATTAACAATTTTAAAAGAAGTGCTGGGTGTGGACGTAAAAAGTGGCCTTGCAAAAAAGATTGATGTGAAATCCGGCACAAAAAAAATTACTTCAGTATCTTTGTCTGCTTACGATTTTATTTATCTAGGCGATACGGCTCGCGCTCCTTATGGCAATCATTCACCAGAAACAATCTACCGCTTTACTACCGAAGCGGTAGATTTTCTTTTTCGCCAAGGCTGTGAATTGGTGGTTTTGGCCTGTTTTTCCGCCTCAGCCAATGCCTTGCGTAAAATTCAGCAGGAATGGCTGCCAACGCATTATCCTAATAAAAAAGTTTTAGGAGTTCTCATTCCCACCGCCGAATCCGCTGCCTTGCTAAGTAAAAAGGGCAAGGTGGGAATTTTAGGGACCCGGGCCACGGTAAAATCCGGCGCTTTGGAAACGGAATTAAAAAAACGCCGTGCTGATTTGCAAATTATCAGTCAGGCCGCACCGCTTTTGGTGCCTTTAATAGAAGAAGGCTGGGACAAGCGTTTGGAAACCAAAAAAATTCTTCGTTATTATTTAAAACCTCTAAAAAAATCTGCCATTGATACTTTAATTTTGGCCTGCACTCATTATCCGGTTTTGCAAAAAGAAATCAAAATTATGATGGGTAAAAAGGTGACAATTATTAATCCAGGTGAGGCGGAAAAAAAATCTTTGGCAGATTATTTGCTTCGTCATCCGGAAATTGAAGAAAAACTTTCCCAAAAAGGTCAGTGTCGTTTTTTAACCACTGATCGGCCGGAAGATTTTGAACGTTTAGGCAGTAAGTTTTTAGGCTGGTCTTTTAAAGCGGAAAAAGTTAGTTTATAAATTTTTTTAACGCGGCAGATTTAAGCCCAGATAAGTCCTTATGAAGAAGGAACAGCTTTGCTTTTTTTGTTATTTGCTGATAAAATATTAAGAACTTTAAAATTTAATTTGCCTTTAAAGGCAAAGAAAGATACTCTTGCAATTATGCTTTTAACTTTGCTGGCTTTTGTTTTTGTCTTGGCAATTTTGGTTTTGGCTCATGAATTTGGGCATTTTGTCGTGGCCAGAAAAAACGGCATCAAAGTTGATGAATTTGGTTTTGGTTTTCCGCCACGTTTTATTGGTATCCAAAGAGTGGTAGTTGGAGTGGAGGAGGATATAAGGGAAAAAATAGTTATAGAAGCGGAAAAAGAAGTGGACAATATTTCCTTAACTATCAAACCTAAAACCAAATGGAAAATAGTTTGGGGCAATAAAGAAGGTCTGCCCGGCAACTCTTCCACCATCTATTCTTTAAATTGGATTCCGCTTGGAGGTTTTGTCAAAATTAAAGGTGAAGACGGAGAAGAGTCAACCGATCCGGATAGTTTTATCAATAAAAAAATTTGGCAAAGAACCTTTGTTTTGTGTGCCGGAGTTTTAATGAACATTGTTTTAGCCGCAGTTCTTTTGGGTGTTGGCTATATGATTGGCCTGCCCCAGTCCGTAGATAATTTGGGTTATGGAGCTAAAGTTAGTGATGCCAAAATAGAAATTATGTCCGTTTTGTCCGGCTTTCCGGCTAAGGACGCGGGTTTGCAAGCAGGGGACGAGATTGCCGGATTGGATTCTTTATCTAATTTAAAAGTGGCTGATTTACAAAATTATTTGTCTCAAAAAGAAGGCCAAAAAGTTTTTTTTACCATCAAAAGAAATAATGAAATGTTTCAAAAAGAAATTATTCCAGCCAAACTTAAAGAAACCAGCCGTGGCGGAATTGGCGTAGTACTTTTGGAAACAGCCGTGGTCTCTTATCCTTGGTATTTGGCTATTTGGCATGGGTTTATTGATTCCGTATTTTTTGCTTGGGAAGTTGTTAAGGCCTTTGCCCTTTTAATCGCTAATATTTTTAGAGGCGCCGCCGGAGTAACGGAAAATTTAGCCGGACCGGTGGGAATTGCGGTGTTAACAGGTAAGGCCGCCAAATTGGGCCTGGGTTATCTTTTGCAATTTATGGCTTTACTTTCTATTAATCTGGCTGTCTTAAATATTTTGCCATTCCCCGCCTTAGATGGTGGACGTGTCTTGTTTTTACTCATAGAAAAAGTACGTGGTCGACCGGTGGCCAGAAAAATGGAAAATGCTTTTCATACTCTGGGTTTTGCTGTTCTAATGCTTTTAGTTTTATTTGTCACAATTAAAGACGTGGGAAATTTTAAATGGATTTTTGTTAATTTGTGGCACAAAATTTTTTAGATAAAATTGTTATTTAAATATGCAAGAAAAATTGCAACAATTAAAAAAAGAAGCTCTTGAGGCTTTGGATAAAGTGAAAGATAAAATACGTTTGGAAGAATGGGAGAATAAATTTTTGGGCCGAAAAAGTGGGGAGCTGACTAATTTAATGAAAGGCTTAAAAGATTTATCTGATGAAAGTAAAACAGTGGTAGGTCGGGTGGCTAATGAAGTGAAACAATCTTTGGAAGAGTTGGCTTTTACTAAACGTCAAGATTTAGCAACGGCTGATTTTAAAAACAGTGTAGCCAAAGAAAAAATAGATATTTCGGAGCCGTCTTTAATTAAGAGCAATCTTGGGTCTTTTCATCCCAACACTATTGTGCAAAAAAAATTGGAGGAACTTTTTTCGTCTATGGGTTTTATGATTTTGGACGGTCCGGAATTGGAAAGTGATTATTATAATTTTGAGGCATTGAATATCCCCCCTACACATCCGGCCCGCGATATGCAAGATACTTTTTATATTAAAGATCACAAAAATTGGGTGATGCGCACGCATACCTCGCCGGTGCAGGTACGGGCTTTGCAAAAATATGGCGCGCCGCTTAGAGCGGTGGTGCCGGGCCGCTGTTTTAGAAATGAATCCACTGATGCCGCGCACGAACACACTTTTTATCAACTAGAAGGTTTGGTAGTGGATAAAAATATCTCTATTAGCCATTTGATTGGTGTAATGAAGGAATTGTTAAAAGGCGTTTTGGGGCGCGAAGTGGAAGTGCGCTTGCGTCCCGGTTTTTTTCCTTTTGTGGAGCCGGGTTTTGAATTGGATATGAAATGTTTGGTTTGCGGCGGAGTAGGTTGCGGCGCTTGCAAACACAGCGGCTGGATAGAAACTTTGCCTTGCGGCTTGGTACACCCGCGCGTTTTGGAATATGGCGACCTTAACCCCAAAGAGTGGAGCGGTTTTGCCTTTGGTTTGGGAATGACGCGTTTGGTTATGCAAAATTATGGCATAGAAGATATTCGTCATTTGCAAGAAGGAGACTTGCGGTTTTTAAAACAATTTTAATATATATGAAAGTAAGTTTAAATTGGCTTAAGAATTATGTGACTTTGCCGGCGGGCACTACTGCGCAGGAGCTGGCGTTAAAATTAACCATGAGTACGGTAGAGGTTGAGGGAGTAGAAGAACAAGGAAAAAATTTAGAGGGTATTGTAGTGGGAAAAGTGCAAAAAGTTTCCGCTCATCCTAACGCAGACAAATTAAAAGTCTGCCAAGTTGATATAGGTGAAAAATTATTGCAAGTGGTTTGCGGTGGCAGTAATGTAAAAGAAAATATGTTAGTGGCCTTGGCCAAAATCGGTAGCCGCGTTAAATGGCACGGAGAAGGGGAATTAATAGAATTAAAGCCTGCGACCATTAGGGGCGTTGATTCCGAAGGGATGATTTGCGCCGCTGAGGAAATTGGTTTGGACGAACGTTTTCCCGCCAAAGAAGAAAAAGAAATTTTAAATTTAAGTTCTTTACATCGCCTTAAGCCGGGAATGACTTTGTCTAAAGCTTTGGGTTTGGATGATACTATTATTGAGATTGATAATAAATCCATGACTAATCGTCCGGATTTATGGGGTCATTATGGATTAAGTAGGGAGATTGCGGCTTTATACAGAAATCGTCTAGCCAAATATAACCCTCCTGAAATCAAACCAGGTAAAGAAAAAAAGATCAGTGTAGAAGTGGAAGATTTTAAAATGTGTCCGCGCTATATGGTTGTAGAAGTTGGTAATGTTAGGGTGGCACCATCTCCACCTTGGCTACAAGAAAAACTTTTGGCCGTTGGTTTGCGTCCTATTAATAATATTGTAGATATTACCAATTATGTGATGTTAGATTTGGGTGAACCCTTGCATGCTTTTGATGCCAATTTATTCAAAGCCGATAAGATTATAGTACGCAAAGCCAAAGACGGCGAAGAATTTATTACTTTAGATCATCAGAAACATAAATCGGATTCTTCTATGTTGATGATTGCGGATAAAGAAAAAGCAGTAGCCTTGGCCGGAGTGATGGGATGTTTAGACAGTGGCATCTCCGCCGAAACCCAAAAAGTTGTTTTTGAAGCTGCTAATTTTGAGGCCTTTACTATTCGCCATACAGCCGTAAAATTAGGGTTGCGTACCGACGCCTCTGCTCGATTTGAAAAAAGTTTAGATCCTAATTTATGCGCCTTGGCTTTAAGAAAAGCCGTTCAACTGACTTTGGAATTATGCCCCGAGGCAGTCGTCACAAGTAATGTGGCTGATGAATCCCATTTTTATTTACAACAAGGGCCAATGGAAATTTCCCTTTCCTTTTTAAATAAAAAAATTGGTTTGGAAATGGATAAAAAACAAGTGGTGGGAATTTTAGAACGTTTGGGTTTTGTAGTTAAAACTAAAAAAGATCTTTTATCTGTGGCAATTCCTACTTGGCGGGCCACCAAAGATATTTCCATCCCGGAAGATTTAGTGGAAGAAGTGGCACGTATTTACGGCTACGATAATATTAAAACCAGCCTGCCTTCATTTTCCATTATTCCGCCGGAGAAAAATATTTTGCGCGGTTTAGAAAATCAAGTGCGCGAATTGCTGGTGCTTAATCAGGGTTATACAGAAGTATATAATTACTCTTTTATCAGCGCCGCTGAAGTGCAAAAATTAGGTGACAAGTTAGAAAATTATGTGGCTCTGGACAATCCTTTATCTAAGGAAAAACCGTTTTTAAGGCGTCACTTGTTAACGAATTTGTTAGAAAATACTGCGCGCAATTTGGAATATGTTGATGAATTAAAAATTTTGGAAATAGGTAAAACTTTTTTACCCGAGAAACCGGGGATAAGAGCCGGTGAAAAGAGTGACGAACTCTTGCCTAGACAAGATTCTTTTTTGAATGCCGTTTTTGCGGCCAAGAAAAACGTCTTTCCTTTTAAAGAAGTTAGAGCGGCGGCGGAAGTTGTCTTGCAAAAATTAGGTTACAAGTGGCAGGCTACGGAGTTGCCGGAAATTTATAATTGGCAGCACCCTACCAGGAGCGTCGGCATTGAGGTGCAAAATGTTTTGGTGGGTCAAATTTATGAAGTTAATCCTTTGATTGTTCAAAATTTTGGTTTGGAAGAAAAGGTGGGGGTGTTGGAAATTAATCTTACCGAGCTGAGTGAAAAAAAACTTGAGCCGGCTGTTTTTGAGCCTGTGCCAATCTATCCAGAAATTGTGCGTGATTTGGCCGTAGTTTTGTCCCAAGAAATTACCCACGCGGAAATTGTTAAAACTATTTTAGAAGTTGATCCTTTGTTAAAAAAGGTGGAACTGTTTGATGTTTACGAAGGGGAGAATATTAAAAAAGATTTCAAAAGCATGGCTTATCATTTAATTTTAGCGAATCAAGAAAGGACTTTAACCGCTAATGAGGCCGAAGAGGCATTAAATAAGGTGATTAAGACTTTGCAAAATAAATTTAAGGCCGAAGTTAGAAGTTAATTTGGCGCTAAATTTTTATTTGTGGTATTATATTATTAATAATAAATTAAAAAGTTTTCAAAATTATGCTTGAAAACAGCAAAGATCTTTTATACATTGTTTTATCTTTCTGCATTTTGTGGCTGACGGTTTTTTTATGCTGGCTGATTTACTACATGGTTTCTATTTTGCGCGGCGCCAGCAATATGATAGAGGAAATGCGTGAGAGATTCCGCGGTATTGAAGATGCTATTCGCGGCATGCGCGATAAAATGGAACACGCTACGGCCAGTTTTGCTTTTGTTTCCGAGGGTATTATTAAATTGATTCAGTATTTTGTGAGTAAGAAAAAGAATGTAGAAGATGAAATTGGAGAAATTGAAGATAAGAAAAAAAGAAAAAGATAAACCATTTGGTTTAGCCCGCCTTTAGTGGCGGGTTTTTTGTTCGGCGTTGTTTTCAGACTTGGTTTAAACAGCGCAAGTTGTAATTTTTTTTAGCTTGCTTTTGCCTCTGGTTTTAGATAAGATAAGTCTATTGCCAAATCCGCTTTTATTAATAATTTTATGACGAATTTTGTCCACCTTCACATCCATTCCCACTATTCTCTTTTGGAAGGCTTGCCTAAGATAGACGAGTTGGTGCGTCATGCCAAAAAACAGGGGATGACAGCTTTGGCTTTAACCGATTATGGCTCAATGTATGGCATTATTGAGTTTTATAAAGAAGCCAAAAAAGCCGGCCTTAACCCCATTTTGGGTTTAGAAGTTTATGTGGCGCTTAATTCACGTTTTGATAAACGTCCTCATTTGGATGAAGAAAATCATCATTTGGTTTTGCTGGCGGAAAATTTAGAAGGTTATAAAAATTTAATGAAAATTTCTACCATCGGGCATTTGGAAGGTTTTTTTGGAGTGCCACGAGTAGATAAAGAAGTTTTAAAAAAATATCACCGGGGAATAATTGCTTTGTCTGGCTGCCGTGAGGGAGAAATAGCTAAACAAATTTGGAAAAATGCGGATAAAAAAAAGGCTCAAGAAATAGCTTTGGAATACCTCTCTATTTTTGGCTCTGATAACTTTTTTTTAGAATTGCAGGACCATGCTGATTTGGAAAATCAAATAGAAATTAATAACGCTTTAATTGAGATTTCTCTACAAACAAAAATTTTCACTGTAGTGACACGCGATGTGCATTATCTGCACCCGGATGATCGTGAAGCTCAGGATATTTTGGTTTGTATTCGCGATGGAAGCAAAGCTTCTGATCCTAATCGGGCTAATTTTTTGCATGTGGATAGATCTTTTTCTTCGGCAGAAGAAATTGCCAGTCGTTTCCAGCATGTACCCGAAGCTTTGGAAAACACAGTCAAAATCGCTCAGCGTTGTAATGTGGAATTAACTTTAGGCAAATGGCATTTTCCGGCTATTAAATTGCCAGAAGGAAAAACTGCCGTAGATGTTTTGCGTGAGCAGGCTAATGTTGGTTTAAGAAGTTTGGTTCAAGGTAATGTTGAAGAAAATCAAAAACGTTTGGATTATGAACTGGATATTATTGCCACCAAGGGTTATGCTCCTTATTTTTTGGCCGTGGCTGATTATGTTAAATGGACCAGGGCACACGAAATTATTGCTACTACCCGCGGTTCGGCCGCCGGTTCCCTGGTTTCTTACTGTATTGGCATTACTTCTGTTAATCCATTATATTTTAAATTGCCTTTTGAGCGTTTTTTAAACCCTTATCGTCCTTCGCCTCCTGATATTGATATGGATTTTGCCGATAATCGTCGTGACGAAACTATTGCTTACGTCACAGAACATTACGGAGCCGATCACGTGGCGCAAATTGTCACTTTTGGTACAATGGCGGCTCGTGGCAGTGTGCGTGATGCCGGTCGTGCTTTAGGTTTGTCTTATACTTTTTGTGATCAAATTTCTAAAATGATTCCCATGGGCACGCAAGGGTTTCCCATGACGCTAAAAAAGGCTTTGGAAATAACTCCGGAACTTTATGCTTTGTATAATGAAAACGGCGATGTGCGGCGTTTGCTTGACTTGGCTCAAAAAATTGAAGGCTGTGCCAGACATACTTCCCAGCATGCCGCCGGTGTGGTTATTTCTCCTACTCCCTTAACCGATTTTACCCCTCTGCAAAAAGAAACTGATGGAGAAAAATTAACCACTCAGTATGAGATGCACGCCGTAGAAGAAGCCGGACTTTTAAAAATGGACTTTTTGGGCGTCCGTAATCTTTCCATTTTAGGTGATGCAGTTAAAATTGTGGAAAAAACCCGCGGTCTCAAAATAGATTTGGCAACCATTCCTTGGGATGACACGGAAACTTATGCCATGCTCGCGCGCGGAGAAACGGGCGGACTTTTTCAGTTAGGTGGTTCAGGTATGACACACTATTTAGAAGAATTAAAACCAACAAGCATTTTTGACATTATGGCTATGGTAGCTCTTTTTCGTCCGGGCCCTATGGAATCTATTCCGGAATTTATCAAACGCAAGCATAATCCTAAATTGATTAAGTATCTTGATCCTAGAATGGCGGATTATTTGGATATGTCTTACGGTGTTATAACTTATCAAGATGATGTTTTGCTAACTGCTATTAACATTGCTGGCTACAACTGGGAAGAGGCTGACAAATTGCGCAAAGCTATGGGCAAAAAAATTCCCGAAGAAATGGCCGCTCAAAAAGAAAAATTTTTGCAAGGCTGTGTTAAAAATGGCTTGAAGCAAGCGCAGGCTAATGAACTGTGGGGTTTGATTGAACCCTTTGCCGCTTACGGGTTTAATAAGGCTCACGCCGCTTCTTACGCCGTGATTGCCTATTATACCGCTTATCTTAAAGCCAAATTTCCTGAAGAATATATGGCGGCTGTGCTTTCGGCGGAAATGGGGGACTTGGATGAAGTGGCCGCTTTGGTTCAAGAGTGCAAAGAGATGGGAATAGAGGTTTTGCCTCCCGATCTTAACGAGAGTTTTGAGAAGTTTGCCGTGGTTCCGCGCCGCAATCCGGAAGACAAACCCAAGATTCGTTTTGGTTTGGAAGCGGTGAAAAATGTAGGTGCACATATTGCTGAAGAAATTATTAAGGAGCGTAAAAAAAATGGCCCTTATCAAAATTTGGAAGATTTTTTGGGTCGGGTACAGGATAAAGATTTAAATAAAAAATCTTTGGAAAGCTTAATTAAATGCGGAGCGCTGGACAGGTTTGGCGAGCGCGGAATTTTGTTAAACAACATCGAAATTTTAACCGCTTTTAACAAAGATTCACAAAGGGAGAAGACTAATAATCAGGCCCAGCTTTTTGATGCCGCCCATTTTGGCGTCCGGAAGATTAACCTTAAGCCGGCTCTGCCAATTTCTAAAGAGGAACGTTTATCTTGGGAAAAAGAATTGATCGGTCTGTATATTTCTGAACATCCCTTTAATGAATTAGCTAAAATTTTGGGTCGTGGCTTTGCCCGTTTAGCTAACATTTTTAAAAGGCAGGGGACCGGAACGTGGGTAGCGGCCTGCGGAATGATTGGCAACACTAAAACAATTATTACTAAGAAAGGCTCTACCATGCTTTTTGTTAATTTGGAAGATGGGACCGGCCAGGCCGAAATAGTTGTTTTTCCCAAAATTTATGAACAATTTAAAAAGGTTTTATTAAACGGAGAAAAAGTTTGTATCTTGGGAAAGTATTCCGATCGCGAGGGTGAGAAAAAAATTATTGCAGAAAAAGCGGAAAAATTAACTTTAGAAAACGCTTTGGAATTGAAGCGTCGTTTTGCCGATTATTTGATAAAAGGAGTCAGTGATGAAGAAAAGGAAGAAGAGGCTTTAGTTATAAAAATAACCGGCAATTTATCTCCGGAAAAAGTTAAAAAACTTAAAGAATTGTTTCTTGTGGCGGCCGGTACTACGCCGGTAGTAATTGAGGCACAAGGAAAAATAATCGCCACTCCTTACAAAATTTTGCGCAGTGAAGATTTAGAAAAAAAGATAAAAGAAGTTGTGGGGGGTTAGCGGTATTTTTTTGGTTGAGTAGAGGGCTATTAAAAATTTTAAATCAATTCCCATTCGGAGTTGATTTTTATTTTTTTCCAGTCGGTGAATTTTTTGTTTTTGGCATTAAAAAGTCCGGCGGCGGCAATCATAGCGGCATTGTCGCCGCAGAAATTTTTAGGTATAGGCCAAAAAGTGATTTGTGGAGCTGATTTTTTAAATAATTTTTGGAGTTGGTTTTGCAGTTCTTGGTTAGCGGCCACTCCGCCTCCGGTTAATAATGTTTTGACTTGATATTTTTGGGCCGCTCGCAGAGTTTTGGCAATAATTACGTCAATGGCGGCCTGCTCAAAAGAGGCGCAAATATTGGCGATGATGGAATCATCATTCTTAGATTGTTGAGGAACTTTTTGCCAATGATATAAGACAGCTGTTTTTAAACCGGAAAAACTAAAATTAAAATCAGATGTTTCCAGCATAGGCCGGGGAAATTTAATTGCATCCCTTTTGCCTTGAAGAGCCCATTTGGCCACTTGTTGTCCGCCGGGATAGGGGAGGCCTAAAATTTTGCCCACTTTATCAAAGCATTCACCGACAGCGTCATCTTTTGTTTGTCCAATCAGTTTATATTTTCCAAAATTTTTCATTAAAATAAGCTCGGTGTGGCCGCCGGAAATTATTAAACAAAGCGCCGGAAAAATTTTAGAAATGGTGCTGATTTTTTTATTCAAAAAATTGGCATAAATATGGCCTTCCAGATGATTAACGGCTACCAGGGGCTTGTTCCAGGCGTAGGCAAGAGCCCGTGCTGTTTCTACTCCAACTAAAAGAGCGGTGGCTAAACCTGGTCCGGCAGTGACGGCAATGACATCAGGTTTTTGTATTTTGTCATTCTGAGCGAAATAAAGTGAAGCCGAAGAATTTTTTTCTTTTAAAATTTCGGTTATCAAAGGAATTATTTTTTCCACGTGACGCCTGGCCGCTACTTCCGGTACTACGCCGCCGTATTTTTGATGAATTTTAATTTGCGAATAAATTAAATTTTTAACTATTTTTAAAAAACCGTTTTTTTCTTCAATCACGGCTACGGAAGTCTCATCGCAAGATGTTTCTATACCTAAAATTTTCATAGTTTTTATGGATCTTTCCTATAATGTTGCTATTTTAAGATATTTTAAGATAAAAGTAAAGGAAAAACAGGCTTAACGGCAAAACTTGACGGACCTTTTTTTTTACAGTATAATACTTTCATTAGTTTAAATTACGGCCCGTTCGTCTAGTGGTTAGGACATCAGGTTTTCATCCTGGTAACAGGGGTCCGATTCCCCTACGGGCTACCACGATAACACTTTCCTGAAATAAGGAGGTGTTTTTGTTTAAAATTGTACCAACAAATTGCCTGGCGATACGAAGGGTGTCCCACGGATTTTTCCCCTCGAACAATAAAACATTTTCCCCCTCGATTGGTACGGATTTTTCGCTTGTTTCCGAAGATTTTTTCCCCTCGCTTGAATATGTAGATACACATTTTTCCCCCACGATTGGCGAAACGGATACGGATTTTTTCCCCTCGATTTTGGTTGGTAAAAGGCGGAGGTTTTGGGAGGAGAGGAGGAGGTTCGTATCCACTCGCGATTTGTATTTGATCATATTTTACCAAAAAGACAAAAAGAATTTTTGTACTTGCTCGGTATTTTGAATGTGGTATAATTATTGTGTTCCCAACTTAACCAAAAGACTTTTTTAATTGCCGTCTTGGACAATTCATTGACTTTCGAGTCTTTTGGGTTGGGAACACCAGGGCGGCAATTTAAGTTTTAAAATATTTTTAATAAAGGTAGCCACAGAGTTTTGCTGACGTTAAGTTGAGTAATGTTTGACGTTTAGTCTTCGGCTCTAAGTCAAATGTTAGGATAGCTCAACGGCGAGAAACTCTGTGGTCACGTTCACCATAAATTTATTTTTATATATATTTTAACTTTTTAAATATATGGAACAAAAATTCTTTCTCTACGCTCGCAAGTCAACGGACGTGGATGACAAGCAAGCTCTATCAATTGAAGCCCAGCTCACTGAGCTTAAAGCTTTTGCTAAAAAAGAAAATCTTTTCATTTCTAAAATAATCATAGAAAAGAAAACTGCTAAAGTACCAGGCAGACCTCTGTTTAATGACATGCTTAATCGGATTGAGAAGGGAGAAGCCGAAGGCATCCTCTCGTGGCATCCGGATAGATTGGCGCGCAATTCAGTGGATGGAGGCCGGATTATTTATTTTTTGGATACCGGCAAACTCTCGGCTTTAAAATTTCCCCAGTTTTGGTATGAGAACACAGCTCAAGGAAAATTTATGTTGAATATGGCTTTTGGGCAAAGCAAATATTATATTGATTCTCTGTCCGAAAATGTAAAACGGGGTTTGCGTCAAAAAGTGAGAAATGGAATCTATCCCAGTCTTGCCCCGATTGGATATATTAATGACGTGAGAAAAAAGATGATCATGGTAGATAGAAAACGATCTATTATCGTTCGTGGGGCCTTTGAACTATATGCAAAAGGCAACTCTGGCTTATGGGATATTTCAAATTTTTTTGCCTCTCAAGGAATTTTCTCAAGTGGAGGTAAACATTTGAATGGAAAGGTATGTGAGGGCAATAAACCATTTAAATTAGACCGAATTACCTTTATCCTCTCTAACCCTTTTTACTATGGGCACTTTCGGTATGGCAAAGAAGTGTTTGAGGGTAAACACCCGCCGATCATTACCAAGAATCTTTTTGACCAGGTTCAGGCTATTTTAAAAATGAGGAGTCGTCCTCAATACAGTCCCAAGAATGATCCAGAGGCTTTATGTGGGCTTATACGGTGCGCTAATTGTGGTATGGGCATAACAGCCGAATACAAAATAAAGAAGCAGAAAAACGGCAACGAGCACCATTACACCTATTACCACTGCACGAGGAAGAATAAGGCCATAAAGTGCTCAGAGTCTTGTATTCGAGAAGAAGTATTAGACGGCCAACTTTCTTCTCTCATTGAAAATTTTTCTTTGCCGGAAGATTGGGCACAACGGATGTTTACTATGTTAGAAAAAGATGAAAAGGATGGTGCCCACTTCTCGGCGGTTTTTGTTCAAGAGAGCAAAGAAAAAACTGGTGTTCTTTCACAAAAACTCCAAAGACTTCTTGATAGCTATTTGGAGCAGGATATTGAGCGGGAGGTTTATCTTAAAAAGAAAGCGGAGTTGATGTCAGAAAAGAAGTCTTTGGAAGAAAGAATCATTACTTTGGAGCAACAAAAAACCGGCTGGATCGAACCGTTGCGGGAATGGGTGAAAGAGGCTCAAACTGGAGTAAAAATCGCTCGGGGATATGACCTTATATCTAAAAAGGTCATAGCCAAGAAATTGTTTGGCTCGAACCTCCTCCTCTCCTCCCAAAACCTCCGCCTTTTACCAACCAAAATCGAGGGGAAAAAATCCGTATCCGTTTCGCCAATCGTGGGGGAAAAATGTGTATCTACATATT